>ENA-OQNO01000054-OQNO01000054.1-human-gut-metagenome-genome-assembly--contig:-NODE-54-length-145185-cov-7.085704_pt1 | contig 145185 bp, 126 predicted proteins | sample MGYA00242629_ERZ504880 | MGnify/ENA primary metagenome ERZ504880 (study PRJEB26092, sample SAMD00036377) | human gut metagenome | host: Homo sapiens | study: EMG produced TPA metagenomics assembly of... | reverse complement strand
TCATGCCGGGTATATTGAGTGGAGGATAATTTCAGATTACTGTATGCAAATGTTGTATAGGATAAGCCATATCCGAATGGGAATAGGGGATCTTTGCCTGCATCCAGGTAGAAAGAGGTGTTCCCCAAAGAAGTTTGTTCGGCACCCACAGGGATGGTGAAGATATTCTTTTCACTTCCGCTTGCCGGGCGTCCGGTACTGGTGTGGTTGTAGTAAATGGGGATTTGTCCGGTTTCCTTTGGGAAGGTTACGGGTAATTTGCCGGAAGGCACAACCTTGCCGAAAAGAAGGTTTGCCAATGCGGGACCGCCCATTGTTCCGGGATGGAAAGCATAGAGCAGTGCATCCGAGATATTCACTTCCCGTCCGATGGTAAGCGGTCGCCCTGCCATGACTACTGTAACCAGCGGTTTTCCCGTTTCGGACAAACGGTGCAGTAACCTGGATTGCGCCCCTTGCAAATTCAGGTTGGCAAGGCAATGCGCCTCACCGGAAAGTATGGCTTCTTCGCCTACGAAAGCAAGAATAAGATCCGCTTCCCGGGCTAATTCCACTACTTTATTGAATTGGCTGGTGACCGTATCGCGTGAATAGTTCAATCCCGGGGCATATAGCACTTTGATGCTGTCGCCACTTGTCCGGCGCAATGCTTGTAGAGGCGTTTGCGAGTATGAGGCATCACCGTCAAACACCCAGGTGCCTAATTGCTCATGGGGTGCGTCCGCCAATGGTCCGGTTACGAGAATTGTCTTTATGTTGCTCTGAATGGGTAAAGTTCCCCTTTCGTTCTTTAATAAAACAGCCGATTGTTCGGCCGCTGTCTGCGCCGCTTCCAGGAAATCGGGGCGATAGAATGTCTCTTTTCTTTGGTCGGCAATGTATGGATGTTCGAATAATCCCAACCGGAACTTCAATCGCAAAATGTTTCTTACCGCATTGTCGATGGTTTCCATGGAAACTTTTCCCTCTTTTATCAATTGAGGGAGATACTTGATATAGGTTTCGCTCACCATCTCTATATCGGTCCCTGCATTTGTAGCTTTCAGTGCCGCTTCCTTCTCGTCCTCGCAGAATCCGTGGCGGATCATTTCGGAGACGGATGCCCAGTCCGATACTATCGTGCCCCGGTAATTCCACTCATTGCGGAGCACATCCTTCAACAGGAAAGGATTGGCTGAAGAGGGGATACCATCATTATCGTTGAATGCCGTCATCAGGGTAGCTGCTCCGGCATTGACGGCTGCTTCGAAAGGGCGGAGATAAAGGTTGCGGAATTGGCGTTCGGTGATGTAGGTGGAGTTGTAATCTCTGCCTCCTTCCGAAGCACCATATCCGGCAAAGTGCTTGGCACAGGCAGCAATGGAGGTCGGGTGGTTTAGGCTACTCCCCTGAAAACCTTTTATCGCTGCAACGCCCATTTGAGAGACGAGAAGCGGGTCTTCTCCGAATCCTTCGGCTATACGTCCCCAGCGAGGATCATGAGTGATATCTATCATGGGGGCGAATGTCCATCTTATTCCTGCAGCGGAAGCTTCGGTCGCGGCAATCCGGGCACCGGTTTCCGCAATCTCCGGATTGAAACTGGCGGCTTGCCCCAAAGGTATAGGGAAGATGGTTTTGAATCCGTGTATCACGTCTCTGGCGTTGATAAGCGGAATACCGAGGCGGGAGTCTTCTACGGCAATGCGTTGTACTTCATTGAAGATGTTTGGGTCGGTTATGCTCATCACGGAGCCTACTCTGCCCTTGCGTGTTTCAGTTTTAAGGTATGGGAAGTTCTCACAGTGCAATTGGTTCATTTGCCCTATCTTCTCTTCCAGTGTCATCTTTCCGAGGAGTGCCTCGATACGCTTTTCTGTCTCCTTATCCGGTTTGTAATCAGTGGAATAACAGACGTACGGATGAAGTAAAAGGAAGACTGAAGTTACATAATAAAGGATGTGTCTGAACATATCGGTATGTACGTTTAAAGGTTTTATTATTCTGTGTGCAAATGTACAGAACATGCCTTTTCCGATATGATTAGATTTTGCTGTTTAATGATACTATTTTGAAGAGGAGGATTCTGCTGGGATATGCGGGTATTTACCAATCACTACAGACTCGCACAGGTTAAAAGCTGATAAACTTATTGGTGGAATAAATTCCTTTTGGTACAGTAATGAGCTAAATGCTGATAATGATTTAGGCGCGGATTACGCGGATTACACGGATTAATGGCTGCGCTATTACACTATATTACAGAAAAAGAATCCGTGTAATCCGCGCCTAAAATTATATTCATACCGGAAAAGAAAAGAACAAAAGTGTTTAGTGATAAGTGATTAGTGCCATTCGGTATATTATTTTTTAGACGCGGATGACGCGGATAACGCGGATTTAAAAGGCTGCGCTATAAAAAAATAAAAAAAGATCCGCGTCATCCGTGTCATCTGCGTCTAAAAGATTATTTATCATTTAGTTCATAACCCGTCCGAAATGAACAAGTTGCTCTCTGTTCAACTTTCCCTCACCTCTTTAAAGATATGGGATAATCGTAATATAAATACCCGTAATAATGGCCGAAGTGATAACCCCGGAAATATTCGCTCCCAAGGCATCTCCCAGGATAAACGAGTCCGGATTATCTTTGCTCACCAACTTCTGAGCCACTTTAGCCGTAGTGGGTACACAACTGACGGCGGCAATTCCGATCACCGGATTATAATTTCCCTTCTTGATAAAGTACATGATGTATCCACCCATGATGCCGCCGATACCGGAAAGTAATAATGCCACTATACCCAATACCAGCAGTTTCAGAATCTTCGGATCAAGTAACAAGTGCGCGTCACAAAGCACACCCAGCAATACACCCAGCATAAATGTAGAACCGTAAAGCAGCGGACCACTGACGAAATCATAGATATGCTTCATACCCGATTCACGTACAGCCACTCCCAAGAAGAGGGAGAAGAACAGCGGTGAAGCTACCGGGAACAGGAAACACAGCACCGCACACAGTACAGCCGAAAATGCCAGTTTCACTTTGGCATCATAATTCTTGGGAGCTTTCTTTGAAGTCATCTTGATGGCACGCAGACGTTTCGGAACCAGGAGTTTCACCAGATATGGGTAACCGCCATAAGTCAGTCCGAGATACAGGTAAGCCACTACGGTGATAGGTACAAACAAATGTTTGGCAAGAGCCAGTGACGTGAACAGAACCATAGGGCCGTCTGCACCGCCTACCATGGCTACGGAAGCACTTTCCTGCAAGGTCAGTCCCAGAGCCGAAGCTACGGGGATAGTCAGGAAAGTACCCAGTTCGGCGCATAAAGCCAGGAAAAGACTGACGAAAGGTTTCTGTAACAGAAAGCCTACATCCAGCAATGTGCCTATACCCATAAACACAAAGCAGGCTATTAATCCGTTGCTGAAGGTGAGCGTATAGACAGGTTGCAGAAAGTCTATCTGCATCGTATTCATCAGGTCGTCCGTGTCCGAAAGCATCGGGTCGAGAAAGAGGTTGCCCAATGTGCCGTCCGGCATAAAAAGTGTTCCACAATTGATGGCGACCATACCCAGTCCCATCGGAATCATTACCATAGGTTCGAGCACTCCCTTCCAGCCCAGATATATAAGCAGCAAACCTAAAAGGATTAAAAATACACGGGCTGACGCGAGCAGGTAGCCACTTTCCATCATCGTTCCAAAACCTTGGAACAGGGTTGCGAAATCTATATTTTCCATATTGTTTCTTATTTGGTTTTATCGGCTGATTTGCCGGAGTGTTTCTTGTTTTTTTGATATAGCATCTCTTCTTGTTGATTCAGGTACATCATGTGTGTATCTTCGGGGTAGTAGTAATCTACCAGGTTGGTCTTGGAAACTCCGGTGCTTACTCCGTGGTAATATCCGTGATAGTCGGTGAGTTCCCGGTTTACTCCCCGGCTGAACTCTTCGCGTTTGTCATCGAGAAGTCCGTTATCTTCCATGGGGATGTCCCGTATCATGAGTTCTACCTTCTGGCGCAGTTTGCGCAGACGTCGCAGGCGAAGCAGCTCTTTCTGGTGTGAGCTGTAGAAGTCGAATGAGTCGGCGGCAAAGGCAATCATTTTGATGATGAAGGCCACGAAGAAGCCGATTACGAATGTAAGCCCCATCATTTCGAGGGTGGCTATTAATAAATCGAGCATAGTTATTGCATTAATTTAGAAGTGAATAAACAATAGACTGACCAAAGACACGCCAATGGCATGCCTCCGGAAAAATGATTGGTAATAAGTAAGGTGGCGGTTTAAATCAGAATATGTTTCAGCTCGTAGACGTAATACCCGTAAGAATAACGGATAGCGCTGGGAGTGAAAGAAAGACTGGCATTCTGTTCCACCGGTAAATGGGTGGAAAATATACGTTGCATCTGTTCTACAGATGGATGGATCTTTAGTTTCAGCAGCTTTGAGGGAGCACTGGCCTGATTGTAGAAATTCTCCTGAAAAAGGACACCATTGATTTTACGCTCATTATTTTCATCGTTGAAGAAGGGGCGGTGGGCAATGGTCGAGAAGTAATCGGTTGACATTGAGATGAAACATCCCGTTGGGGCAGGAGTGACAGAAGCATCTGCCGAGGCTTCGGTAAGCATCCGAAGTGCCGGCTGTTCCTCTTGCAGAATGGCGGACATTCCTAATGCGAGGCACATAAACAAGAATATATAGTGCAGATGTTTCATCATAGCGTCCGCAAACATAACAAATATCTTTGTGTAATGTTGTGTTCCCCTTCAAGAAAATTTTGTTAAATAGAGAACGGTTTCTTTGCACATGTTCTGCAAATGTGTATATTTGGAATAATATATCTAAATATATCGTAAACCACAATAACTCAAATTCCTATGAGCAGTAACATATTTCTGATTATCGCTGTAGTCACAACTGGTATTTTTGTGATACAGTTTATCCTTTCCATCTTCTTCGGAGACATTGATGCGGATGTAGACGTGGATGCCGACATCAGCAGCATGGTGTCTTTTAAGGGACTGACACATTTCGGTATCGGTTTCGGCTGGTACATGTATCTGATTGGAAATACTGACATTCAGAGTTATGTCATTGCCATTCTGATTGGTCTGTTTTTCGTATTTGCCGTGTGGTTTCTCTATAAGAAAGCCTATCAGTTGCAGCAGGTGAATAAGACGGAAAAGACGGAACAGCTTGTAGGGCGAGAATGTACCATCTACTTTAAACAGGGGGATGGCAGATATACTGTACAGGTGAGCCGCGATGGAGCCATGCGAGAGATAGATGTAATATCAGAAGCAAGTAAGTCTTATCAGACGGGCGACAAAACCATTATCATGACTTACAAGGAAGGAACACTGTATATTCAATAAAAACGAAACTCAAAAACATAGATTTATGACACAAGAAATGATGATTATGGCCGCCATACTCGTGGCGGTTATTTTGCTTACCTTCATTGGTATCCTTTCCCGTTACCGGAAATGTAAAAGTGACGAAGTACTGGTAGTATATGGTAAAACGGGCGGTGATAAGAAGTCTGCCAAGTTGTATCATGGTGGTGCTGCGTTTGTATGGCCGATTATTCAGGGTTACGAATTCCTGTCCATGAAGCCGATGCAGATAGACTGTAAACTAACCGGAGCTTTGTCTGCTCAAAATATCCGTGTGGATGTGCCGACTACTATTACTGTAGCTATCAGTACCGATCACGACGTCATGCAGAATGCCGCCGAACGTATGTTGGGGCTATCAATAGATGATAAGCAGAATCTGATTACGGATGTTGTATACGGCCAGATGCGTCTGGTTATTGCCGATATGACGATTGAAGAGTTGAACTCCGACCGTGACAAATTCCTTTCCAAAGTAAAGGACAACATCGATACGGAACTCCGTAAATTCGGTTTGTATCTGATGAACATCAATATCAGTGATATCCGTGATGCTGCCAATTATATTGTCAACTTGGGTAAGGAAGCTGAAAGTAAGGCGTTGAATGAGGCTCAGGCAAATATAGAAGAACAGGAGAAACTGGGTGCCATCAAGATTGCCAACCAGATAAAGGAACGTGAAACGAAAGTTGCCGAAACACGCAAAGACCAGGATATCGCCATTGCTGAGACGAAGAAGTTGCAGGAGATTTCTGTGGCTAATGCGGATAAGGATAGAATCTCACAGGTAGCCATTGCCAATGCTGAAAAAGAATCACAGGTGGCAAAGGCGGAAGCCGAAAAGAATATCAAAATTGAACAGGCCAACACCGAGAAGGAAAGCCGCATTGCCGAATTGAACTCCGACATGGAAATCAAACAGGCAGAAGCCGGAAAGAAAGCTGCTATCGGACGAAATGAAGCTCAGAAAGCTGTGGCACAGTCTGACGCTGAACTGGCTGTGACTCGCGCCAATGCTGACAAGCAGGCCGGTGAAGCTGAAGCACGTTCGGAAGCTGCCGTGCAGACTGCCCGTGAAATAGCACAGAAGGAAGTGGAAGAAGCTAAAGCACGCAAGGTGGAGTCTTCTTTGAAAGCTGAAAAGATTGTGCCTGCTGAGGTTGCAAAACAGGAAGCCATTCTTCAGGCTGATGCTGTTGCCGAGAAGATTACCCGTGAGGCGGAAGCTCGTGCAAAGGCTACTCTGGCGCAGGCTGAAGCTGAAGCAAAAGCTATCCGGATGAAACTGGAAGCTGAAGCTGAAGGTAAGAAGAAATCATTGCTTGCCGAGGCTGAAGGTTTTGAGGCCATGGTACGTGCCGCGGAATCCAATCCGGCTATCGCCATCCAGTATAAGATGGTAGACCAGTGGAAGGAAATCGCCGGAGAACAGGTGAAGGCATTCGAACACATGAACTTAGGAAACATCACTGTATTCGATGGTGGAAACGGAGGGACGAGTAACTTTTTGAGTTCATTGGTGAAGACGGTTGCTCCAAGTCTGGGTGTATTGGATAAGTTGCCTATTGGTGAGACTGTGAAGGGAATCCTCCATCCGGAAGGAAAGGAAGACAAGCAGGAAACCAAGAATGAAGAACCGAAGAAAGACGAAAAGAAGAAATAATCAGACTATCTGAACTCTCCTCCTTTCGGGAATTGCTCTCCCCCGATAACGGGGGAGCCGGAGGGGGTGGAGTACCCTGAAAGGGGGAGGTGGTAGGTGAAATAACAGAATACCTATTAATTTAAAACAAGAGTTTTTTTACCTACCACCCCGCCCTTCGGGTAGGGAATGTGCCAAAACTCCCCTTTTATCGAAATCCCCCTCGCCACAGATAGTTGTAGCGAGGGAGATTTTTAGTTTATGAGAGTTTCGACACACCCTCAATTAAGATAGTTAAGGTTATATTCCCAGCCGTTCCTTCAATAGCCGGTAGCCTGTCAGGCTAACCCGTAATTTAGTTCCGTTTTTCAATAATACTTGATAAGTCTCTTTCCCGAATAATTCAACCCGGGATATTTGTGTCACGTTTACAATAGTGGAACGGTGGATACGTACAAAATTGTTTGTCGGCAGATGCCCTTCGAAATACTTCATGGTTTGTTCCTTGATGTATTCGCCTGTTGGGGTAACCAGGGTTGCGTAATCTCCGCATGCCTGGATGTAGAGTAGTTCGTCCACTTTGATTATGTGTATACGTGAACCGTCCTTTACCGTAATGCGGTCGATGATTTCCTCTTGTGCTTCCGGCTTTTCTTCTTCTTCTTCTGCTGCTTGCGGTGCTATGAATTCTTCTTCCTGTGCGGGATCTTTCACTACTATCAGTTGATACCACAAAATGATAGCGATCCAGGTTGGTACGCCAAACAACAGGCGGAAAGGTATGGTAGAAGCAAAAGATATATAAGGTATTCCCGCTATTCTTGCCATAATGTCACAAATCATGAAGCTGCCCGCAATCCAGAGTAATATTCCTGCTGCGACCGTGATGACCTATGTCTGGAGTATGGATACGTAGCCCACCACAAACCAGGCCAGGTATGCCAGTGCTGCAAGCCATCCGATGGTCGTGATTCCGTCTATGATGGCCGGCAACCAGTCAGATCCGGCATATCCCCACGACAAAGTCGCCTGGATGATTGCCAGAACCAATGCCAGCACAAGCATCGGAAACCAACGGTAAGGGTAATCTATGATTGGATGTGCTCTCATAGGATTAGTCTTTTATTTCTAATCCGCCGAAGGAAATGTTTCCACGGATTATTAATGTACTTTCTTTATTAATATTCGCTCCCTGCCAACGCTTATCCTCGCATCCGCCGGCAAAAGCATTGCATTGGGGTAGAACGTTCCAGTCTGAAGGAATGTACAGTTCTATTCCACTACAGGTGCAGTCGATATCGATGTAGGTTTCTCCCGGTGCAAGATGCGTGTGGCGCAGGTCAATGACAGTTCCTCCGAATGAAGCCCGGATGCTGGCGCCTTTAAATAATTCGTCCAGAACGACATGGCGTACAGAGCCAAAAGCATTGTCGGAGCGCAGATACCCGTTTTCCGATTCGCATTGTTGCTCATTGTTTTCCATATTCATGTGCATGTGTCCGCCTCCTCTTTTGGCCCAATCCCGGTAATGGCCGTTCATGTGGCTTTTCATCCAGCGTTCTCTGCGACGAGCCTTTACAAAAAACAGGATACCCGCTACAATCAGTGCAACAGGCCAGACGATGGTCTGTGAATTTTCCGGTAGCCATGATAATCCTCCGATCAGGAAATAAACACCTATTAAGGTTAGGGTGGCTCCGCTCAGATAATGGCGGCGTGTCATCGTATAAATACCTAATATAATAAGAAGACTATGCCAGGATACCACTACATTGAATAGGTCATACGTAATCCACCCTACGTTACGGGCAAACAGTAATATTCCGGAGATGATGAAGAGCGAAGCTATCAGTGCCTTACCTGATAAGCCTGCATGAGACGGGAAGTTTTGTTTCTTTTCCATTGTTTCTATTGTTATTGATTCATATTTCATTGTCATGGGTTGATGGCTCAAAGGTAAGCGAATTATTCCTCTCCATATAGCCTTTCCGGCTGATTTCCGGTAGAAAAGCCGATGAGTTCCGGGTATGAATCGGTGAATTCGGATGGTGAAATAGAACTATATGATAAAAAAACAGCAATATTCTGCAACCAAACTTTATCTTCTTGCGTCTAATAAGTAAATGAATAAATAATAATAAGAACTATGAAAGTAAATTTATCCATGGATGATATCCGTACGAAAGTAGAAGAGTATATTAAAAAGGCAGGTCGTGCTACCGGTCGCCCCGTACTTACGGCTTATTATGTAATGACTGCCGATACGACTCCCGATAATGAGCGGACCAATATAATGCTTGCTTTGGTGGCCATTGTGTTTCCTACCAGTATAGAGGATGTTCTGGGACAGATTTTTATGGTAGGTAAAGGATTTGCTGCTGTTTATGCTTATAAAAAAGTGAAGAAATATATCACACCGCAGATAAAGGATAAGGTAGAGGCAAAGCTCGACGAGTGGTTCCATGATAATGTGACGGAGGTGGAGCCGCTTTATTTGGAGTAGCTCTCTATTAAAGGTAGAAACTGTTTTTGGGAGTATAAAGTGCATCACGAAAGTTGAATAAGAACTTTTACGATGCACTTTGTGTTTTTTATTTTTTAAGGTCTATAACGCAGCGAAAGCCTACTGTGCTACAACGATCAATGCCAGGATATAGTAATAATTGCTTTGCGGCGAAATCTGTTGTTTGAATACCTCCGTCAAAATACCAATCAGATCCTTCTGCTTTATAACTGCTGCCACCTTTAAGAATACAAAAACGATTACGTTCATCATTATATTCACTTTCAGTCATTTCCCAGGTATTGGAACACATGTCCCATGCTCCACATGTAGCTCTGCCCAAAGGATACGCTTTTACAGGAGTGGTTATACCATTTGTATGTTCGTTGCAGTGTCCGGCTTGTATATTATTTCCCCAAGGATACTTATACATCTCTTTTCCAGCAGCGGCTAATTGCCACTCTTCTTCGCGAGGTAGGCGCTTGCCGGCCCATTTAGCATAGGCTCTTGCGTCATCCAGATCAACATATACAACAGGGTGTTGCTCTGAACCTACTGGTATTTCTCCATTCTTCCAATGTTTTAAGAAATTCTCGGGAAAACGAGGCTTGTAACCTGTGGCCTCAAGGAATTCTTTGTACTGGGCGTTAGTGACAGGCGTTGCATCTATTGCAACATGATTCACTTTAATGTGGCGCGAAAAAGTTATTTTCTGATGGGGGATAGCAGGGCCTCTATTTATAAAATCATGTTCTAAAGACTGGTAATAGCCAATTTCTCTACAGTTAAAAACAACAGGAATTTCTCCTTCATAATTGTCTATTTCAACCATATTCTGAGGTATGCTCTTATATAGTTTGGTTGGAGAAACAGGCTTTAAGGAGGCTTTAATCTGGACAGACTTAGTATTATATGTTTTCTCTTGTGCTATAAGAGATTGAGATGAGAGGAGTTTGTCAAAATCTTTAAGTGTTTTATCTTTGGGGAATGCAACTATACAACCAATACCACGTGGTATAATTTGTCCTTCAATCACACCTGATTTGTCAGGAAACACCTCTTCTCCTTTTACTAAATCATAATAAGCCCAGTCCTTATTTAGTGTTATTTGTAATAGAGGACCGTCTTTTTGTATATATGATCGATTCACTAATGTCCATAACTGGCAATTGTCATCATACCAAAGACTGGCGTAGACATCTGTTGCTAATGTATTATTAACTAAAGGTTCCCACTGATCCGATGTGAACATTTCTGAGAAGTAGTGCTGGATTCCATACATTGTTTTAAGTATATAAGAATCACGGGGAGACCAGCCAACCCATTGGCCAAAAACATTTTCCCAGATCATTATGCCACTACCATTCATCCATGCTGTCTGTAGCTCTTTTGATTTATCTTCTGTCCAACGACTAATGCCATGTTGCATATGGCGAGGCTCAATCCATTTGTTACGTAATATTCCAGGCACGGGAGAATCATAAAACCATTGTGCCCAAGACATGTGATGCCTTGATATATCTTCGACAGGAAGGGCTAATTCACTTTCAAGAACCACCCCTTTTCGAGACATATCCAGCTTTTGGCGGAATTCCTCTGAACCACGGTCCATGGTATCTAAGAAGATGCCATCGGCCCCTATAGCCTTAATGACCATTGCCAATGCATCAATATCTCCTATGCTTTCTCTGCGTGTCCCTGTATCCCATGGGTTATAATTGATATATACTTTTACTCCTTTTTCATGTAGTTTATTTGCTACTTCCTTTAAAGCATTCAATCCACCCGGCATATCTCGATAGAAATCAAATTGATTTCTTGGGTCAAGACCAATACGAGGGTAGGCATGCCACAATACAACAATATCATACCCTCCAAATCTTTTTTGCCCTTCAACCAGTATCTTGTCTATTGTATAACAATTATTGTTCCGGTCATAGAATCTTTGATCGTACATCATTAAAAAACAGCAGTTGAATGATGATCTTATCCATTGGAAGTCTTCTCTGTCATAAAGAGATGCATTATAGTTGACTTTCTCATGAATTTGTTCTCTCCATTTTAGAAGAGACTTTTTAAAATGCTTCCATTGAGTGGTATCTGATGGTGCTGGTATAAGAGGAGCTTGAATAGGATCTAAATCTTGAAAGGAGTTCTTAAAAGATTTCTGTGCTGATATTGTAAACGGAAAGATAATCCCTAAGAATAATAATGTACAGGAAATAATGACATGTTTTTTATGTATATCCATCTTTTATTAGTTTAAGTGAAACATTTATTTAAAATTTCAATAATTGCTTGGATTAATTGGTCGAATAACGCCTTTTATATACTATGATTTATTATGGTTGATCTCAAGCTATAATGTGATAATGGCGCTTTTACTGTGAAATCATAATGCAAATATAATATATTATAACGAATTAGCAAAAATAGTTTGCTAATTTAAATATAATGTCTATATTTGCATCGTACTAATATGGTAAATAGTATGATTACAAGATAATAATCTCAAATTATCATATCGTTATTTGCAAAAACGTTATATATAAATATATGTCATCATTAAAAAAAATATCGCTAAAAGATATTGCTGAAGCTGCAGGAGTTTCAACGGCATTGGTTTCATTTGTGTTGAATGGGAAGAAAAAAGAGTATCGTGTAGGTGAAGAGACTGCTCAGCGCATATTGAAGATTGCGAATGAAATGAATTATCAGCCCAATCTTGCGGCCAAAAGCCTTCGTAGTGGTAAAACCAAGACAATTGGGTTAGTAGTCTCTGATATTTCGAATCCTTTCTTTTCTCAATTAACGCGTGTGTTGGAAGATGAAGCCACCAAACAAGGGTATACTGTACTTTTTGGCAGTTCCGATGAAGATGCGAGTAAAATGAATCATATCGTAGGTAGTCTTCTTAATAAAGGTGTTGATGGACTGATGATCGTTCCCTGTGAAAACTCAGAGAAATTTATAGCTTCACTTGTTAATGACAATATACCTGTGGTCTTATTTGATAGGTATTTCCCTGAAATAAATGTTAGTTATGTAGCTTTGAATAATTTTAATGCTGCTTATGTCTCAACAAAATATCTGTTGGATTCTGGATATAATGCTCCATGTATGGTAGCTTATGATGTTAATCTTATTCATATGAAGGAACGCGTACGTGGGTATAAGAAGGCTATGAGTGATGCAGGTAAGAAAAAAATGATAAATGTAGTCTTTCTGAAGCAGGACTCTCCTAAAAAATCTGCAGACCGTTTGCTCCCTAAGATGGTTGAGTCTGGAGCGGATGCATTCCTTTTTGGAACTAATATGATTTCGTTGGCTTGTTTATATACGATTAAGGATATGGGACAAGAGGTTATTAGTAAAATCGGTTTAGTGGGATTTGATGGCAATCCTGTATTTGACTTTTTTTATTCACCTATATCTTACATTCGGCAACCAATAGATGTTTTGGTGCAAAAGGCACTTGGTATATTAGTGGATAATATCTCTAATGGTAATACAGTACAGTCTGTTCTTGCAGAGGGAGAGTTTATAGAAATGGCTCCTTAGGAGAGTCATTTTTTTTATATGGTTGCTTAAACGATTTAACCATTTATGTATATTGAACTAAATTAGTTGAACCATGAAAAATTCAAGATTAATTGGTGGAAAACCGAAAATTGGTATACGACCTATAATTGATGGTCGTCGTGGAGGTATTCGTGAGTCATTGGAAGATATGACTATGACTATGGCTCGCAAAGTAGCAGAACTTTATTCTTCGGAGTTGTATCATAGTGATGGTACTCCTGTGGAGTGTATCATTGCTGATACTACTATTGGCGGAGTTGCAGAAGCTGCTATGGCAGCTGAGAAGTTCCGTAATAATGGAGTAGGTGTAGTGCTCTCTGTAACACCTTGCTGGTGTTATGGATTTGAGACTATTGATATGGATGGAGAAATGCCAAAAGCTATTTGGGGATTTAATGGTACAGAGCGTCCGGGGGCAGTTTATTTGGCTTCTGCATTGGCTGGTCATACACAGAAAGGATTACCTACTTTTGGCATTTATGGACGTGATGTACAGGAAGTAACCAATATGGAGATACCGGGAGACGTAAAGGAAAAACTGTTGCGCTTTGCCCGTGCAGGTATAGCTGTGGCTACAATGAAGGGGAAATCCTATCTTTCAATCGGTAGTGTATCTATGGGTATTGCAGGCTCTATTCCTAATCCTGATTTCTTCCAGGAGTATTTGGGCATGCGTAATGAGTATGTAGATGCCAGTGAAATAGAACGTCGTGTTCAGTTGAGCATTTATGACCATGAAGAGTTTGAACGTGCCATGGCATGGACAGAAAGGTATTGCAAGAGTAATGAAGGGACAGATTTTAATCCGGAACATCTGGTATATTCCCGTGAAGAGAAAGATGCCCGTTGGGAATACGTGGTAAAAATGACCCTTATTTTCCGTGATATGATGATTGGTAATCCCAAATTAGCTGAAATGGGGTTCAAGGAAGAGTCAATGGGGCATAATGCGATTGCTGCAGGTTTCCAAGGACAGCGCCAGTGGACGGATTATAAGCCTGACGGTGATTTTTCAGAAGCTATTCTGAACACTTCTTTTGATTGGAACGGTATCCGTGAAGCATTTACTTTTGCTACGGAAAATGATACGCTGAATTGTACTTCAATGCTCTTCAATCATCTATTGACTAATACTGCACAGATATTTGCAGATGTGCGTACTTATTGGAGTCCGAATGCTATAGAACGGGTAACGGGTAAGAAATTGGAAGGTAAGGCGGCAAACGGTTTCATCCACCTCATCAATTCCGGTTCTTGTACGCTTGATGGAACAGGTTGTCAGACACGTGACAATAAACCGGTAATGAAGCCTTTCTGGGAAATTACGGAAGAAGAAGTGGAAGCTTGTCTTTCAGTAACTAAATGGTATCCGGCCAGTCGCGAATATATGCGTGGTGGTGGTTATTCTTCTCAGTTCTTGACTCGTGGTGAGATGCCAGTAACAATGTGTCGTTTGAATCTTGTAAAAGGTCAAGGTCCAGTATTGCAGATTGCCGAAGGCTGGACAGTAAACTTGGATAAGGATGTTTTCAAGGCTATCAATGAACGTACTGACCGTACGTGGCCTTCTACTTTCTTCGCTCCGCGCCTGACAGGTAAGGGATATTTCCGTGATGTATATACTGTTATGAATAACTGGGGGGCTAATCATGGTGCTATCAGTTATGGTCATATCGGTGCTGACTTGATAACTTTGGCTTCCATGCTTCGTATCCCAGTATGCATGCACAATGTTTCTGAGGAAGATATTTTCCGTCCCAGCGCATGGACTGCTTTTGGTGAAGATATGGAAGGCAGTGATTATAGAGCTTGCAAGAATTATGGACCTCTCTATAAATAAAAGAAACAAGCGTTATGTTGAAATCAACCAAACTGAAAAACACTCTGCTGGCAGGTGCAACTGCAATACTTGTATCATGCGGCGGACAAAAAGAAATCAAGATGGGAAGTTATGCTTATGATGCCCGGTTCTTAAAGGACCACGGCATTGAATATACTGAATTGGTATCTGCTGATGGGAATTCTAAAGTGATGGTTATTCCCGCATGGCAAGGCCGTGTAATGACTACTTCCGCTTCCGGCGATGAGGGTGATAGTTACGGCTGGATTAATTATCGTTTCATAAATGAAGGCAAAGTCAGTTCCCAGTTTAATCCGGTAGGAGGTGAGGAACGCTTCTGGCTTGGTCCGGAAGGTGGTCCGTTCTCACTTTATTTTAAGGGAGGACAAGAGCAGGTTTATGATAATTGGATAGTTCCTCCGGTACTTGATACTGAAGCTTTTGACATAAAGTCGCAAGACAACAGTAGTATCCGTTTTGTGAAAGATACTCGTTTGACAAATGCTTCCGGTACTACTTTTGATATGAATATTGACCGTACTGTATCGTTGATGGATGCCGGTGAAGTGGCTGCCGATTTTAATATCCAGCTTACAAATGATATGAAAATTGTAGCTTACAAGAGCGAGAATAAGATTACCAATACAGGTGACAAGGCATGGACAAAAGAGGGTGGCCTTGTATCCGTATGGATGCTCGGCTGTTTTAATCCTACACCGACCACTACTGTATTCATTCCTTATAAGCAAGATGCGGAAGGAACAATCGTGAATGATGAATATTTCGGTAAGATACCGGCGGATAGGCTGATAAAGGAAAATGGTATTATCTATTTCAAGATTGACGGGCTCTATCGTTCCAAGCTGGGATTGCCGGCTTCACGGGCAACGGATATTTGCGGAAGTTATGATTCATCGAAAGGCGTACTCACAATCCTGTGGTGTAGTCTTCCCGAAACTCCTTCAGTCTACGTAAATGGCCAATGGGGACCTCAGGAAGATCCGTTTGCCGGCGATGTAATCAACTCTTATAATGACGGTCCGGTAGAAGACGGTTCTATAATGGGACCTTTCTATGAAATTGAAACGTCTTCTCCTGGTGCGGAGCTGGCTCCCGGTGCCTCATTGGTCCATACGCAAAAGGTGATTCATATACAGGGTAAGGATGAACAATTGGTTCCTATCGTGCAAGATTTATTTGGAGCAGATTTGAATGTAATAAAAACAAAGTTTCAATAGGGTAACTATATAATGGAGAATTCGTATGGAATCAAATAAAATAATACCGAAAGGAATCCTCTTCCCATTCATTCTGCTCACTACTCTTTTCTTTGCCTGGGCTGTGCCGAATAATCTGACAGATACCATGCTTGCAGCTTTCAAGCGCATCATGAGTATGAGTGATTCAAAAACAGCCTGGATACAGGTAGTGTGCTATTTGTTGGGATATGGATGTTGTGCTGTTCCCGGTGCCTTGTTTATCAAGAAATACACTTATAAATCAGGCGTGATGCTGGGGCTTGGTCTATATGCATTTGGGGCTTTACTGTTCTATCCTGCCATGCTTAGCTCGGGAGTGAATGTTGATTTCAGCTTCTTTATGTATCTGCTGGCAATCTTTGTTCTCTTTGCCGGACTTTCAGTTCTGGAGACGTCTACTAATTCTTATGTATTGGCAATCGGTCCTGAAAGTACCGCGACACGCCGTTTGAATCTGTCTCAGGCCTTCAATCCGTTCGGAGCGATTACGGGAGTGGTGATCAGTCAGATTTTCATCCTCTCACAACTGAATGGAATGACGGCGACAGAGCGTGCCCAACTTCCGGCTGAGGAACTGGCCGCCATCCAGGGGCAGGAATTGAATGCTGTTACTACTGCTTATGTGGTACTTGGTCTGGTGATGTTGGTGCTCTTGCTTGCCATCCGGCTTACCAGAATGCCCAATCTTAGTGAAAAAGGTGAAAAAATAGAGTTTGGTGCCACTCTTCGTCGTCTTATAAACAATAAGAATTATGTATGGGGTGTAATAGCACAATTTTTCAATATTGGTGCACAGATAGCCGTATGGTCATTCGTAATCCGTTATGCTATGGTACAGCTGAATTTTGACGGTGTATTGGCTTCTTTAGGAGAAGCCGCTTCTGCAGATGCTGTTGTAAATGCATTACGGGGAGTGGAACCGGTAGCTGCCGCATTCTATAATTGTTGTGAATGGCTTGGATTGGATGACTTGCTGCCGCGTACGGCAGAACAGGCTGCGGCCACTTATTATATCATGTCGCTCATTCTCTTTGTGACCATGAGGTTTGTATGCACTGCAATGATGAAGTACGTGAAAGCTTATAAACTCTTGATAGGACTTGCGCTTCTTGCTGTAATGTGTTGTTTGGGTGCCATGTTCGGTAAGGGCAGTTTCGGCGTCTATTGCCTGATGGGTATTTCCGGATGTATGTCATTGATGTTCCCGACCATTTATGGTTTTGGTCTTACAGGTTTGGGGGATGATACTAAAATCGGCGGTTCATTCATGGTAATGGCTATTGCCGGTGCTGCCGTTCTGACCCAAATCCAGGGTATTGTCTCCGACCAGACAGGTAGTATTATGGCTGCATATGCTGTACCGGCCGTTGCTTTTGCAGTAATTGCCTATTATGGGTTCTTCATTGCAAGAAAACAAGAGTTAACAACCGAATAATGCTTTAGACTATGGAATCAAACAAGAAATACGTTATTGGTCTTGATTTTGATACGGATTCTTGTCGTGCACTGGTAGTGGATACATGTTATGTGTCTTGCTACATCAATAGATATATGGGGTAAACATTGAGGTCAATTGCCAACCGGAAAGATAATGATTTCTCGTCTATGAAGCACTCTTTAGGCAAGATTCTTTGACCTGGCAAAATTTGCTAAAATATTACTTATACAAACTCTTAATTTATTTAAACTATGAGAATCAAATCATTAATTTTGGTGGCTTTGTATATGGTCACCGTGGGTGTTTACGCCCAAAGCAACTACCCGTTCAACGGTCTGGACATGAACATGGGCAACCTGTCAAGACTGTCCGATGCGAAGACACGTTCCATCAGTCCCGAGAACTTCACGGGTGAGAAGGGCAAGGGCGGCATGGCCGACCCGGTCAGGGACAAGGACCAGCGGAATGTGGCCAACGCCCACCATGCGGCCAAGGACCTGGGCAAGGGTTGGAAGGTAAACCCCTTCATCATCGTGAAACCGGGAGAGACAATCACGATTGCGGAGATCGAGGGTCCGGGAGCCATCCAGCAGATCTGGATGACACCGACCGGGAACTGGCGCTTCTCCATCCTGAGAATGTACTGGGACGACGAGAAGGAGCCTTCCGTCGAATGTCCGGTGGGTGACTTCTTCTGCAGCGCATACAATGAATATGCACAGCTCTCCTCACTGGCCGTTTGCGTGAATCCGGGCAGCGCCTTCAACTGCTACTGGAAGATGCCTTTCCGCAAGAAAGCCCGTATCACGCTGGAGAACATCAACACCGCCGAGGAGATGCGCCTGTACTACCAAATCAACTACACCTTGACAGAAGTTCCTGAGGACGAGGCCTACTTCCACGCGCAGTTCCGCCGCTCCAACCCGACCCAGGGGTCGCTGCACACGCTGATTGACGGTGTGAAGGGCAAGGGACAGTACGTGGGTACCTACCTGGCATGGCGTGTAAACGACAACTGCTGGTGGGGTGAAGGGGAAATCAAGTTCTACATGGACGGTGACAAGGAATACCCGACTATCTGCGGGACCGGGACTGAGGACTACTTCTGCGGCTCGTACAATTTCGAGAACCAGAAGACGCGCCAGTACCAGGAGTTCACCACCCCCTATGCCGGCATGCACCAGGTAATCCGTCCCGACGGGCTGTACCGTGCGGTGACCGCTTTCGGGCTGTACCGCTGGCATATCCTTGACCCGGTACGCTTCGACAAGGACCTGAAGGTCACGATACAGGACCTGGGATGGCGCCATGACGGACGCTACAACAACCAGAAGTCGGATATCTCGTCGACCACTTTCTGGTACCAGGCCGAGCCGCATGCCAAATTTCCGGCTTTGCCGAGCAAGGACGGTTTGGAAATTCCAAGATGGTAAGAGTACACTCAATATTCAAAATCACAATATTTTTTAATAGCAATTAATATGAATCAATTCTTGATTCTTTGTATAAATTTAAATTTTATTATTATGAAAAATGGACTAAAAACAATTAGCAGTACTTTTTGTACTCTTTGTGTTTTCCTGTTGTTTTTTTTATCGGCAGGAATAAGAGCACAAGTGAATTTCATTGTAAATGGAAAGGTCACGGATATTTCCGGGGAGCCTCTTATCGGTGTAAATGTATTTGAGAAGGGTACTTCAAATGGTACTATTACAAATGTCGATGGAAGATTTTCTTTAAATGTATCTTCCAATTCCACTTTGACATTTAGTTATATAGGCTATAAAACACAAGAGATCATTGTCGGTACTCAACAGGCTATTTCCGTAACATTGACCGAAGACTCTGAACAATTGGAAGAGGTTGTCGTAGTCGGTTACGGCGTTCAAAAGAAAAAAGATTTGACTGGTGCCGTAGGCAGTATATCTCAAGCAAAGATGGAAAATACTGCCACAGTGGGAATTGGGAATAATTTGCAAGGTAAACTTGCTGGTGTTCAGATTACCCAGAATGACGGTACTCCTTATGGGGGAACAACAATACGAATAAGGGGTACAGGGTCATTTGGTGCTACAAGCGCTCCCTTGATTGTTGTAGATGGTATGATTACGAATGATGGGTTGACTAATCTGAACCCCAATGACGTAGAAAATATCACAGTCCTAAAAGATGCAGCTTCAGCTGCTATTTATGGTTCCAGAGGAGCAAATGGTGTTGTAATTATAACGACTAAGAAAGGAAATTTTGAAAGCCCTTTAAGAGTAGATGTTTCCGCTTATGCTGCTATAGACAATATTCGCCATAAGATACCGACACTGACTGGCGAGCAGTATGCGAATTTGGTAAATGATTATTATGCAGCAGCCAATTTACCAATTCCTTTTACTCAAGATGAAATCGACTCATATGGGAAAGGTACGAATTGGTTGGATGAAATTACACAAACTGGAATGAAGCAGAACTATTCGGTAAATATTACTGGAGGTACAAAGGTTAATTCATATGCTGCATCAATGAATTTTTATAAAGGAGAAGGACTAATAAAAAATACGGATTTTACACGGGGAAATGTTAAGCTTAGTAATGATATGCGAATTTTATCCAATTTAAAATTCGGTGTTAGTATGAATGTAAACTATGGTGTTTCCAATAATACGGATTGGGGGCAAGCAATCGATCGTGCTTTAATATATCCTTCTACTGTACCTGCTTATGATGCTGATGGAAATTATGGTATTTCAACCCATGCAGGAGAGCCAATTACCATGTTACAACCACTGATTGCTGTCAATTTATGGACTTATAATCAAAAATGGAAAAAATTTTTAGGCAACACGTACTTAGAGTGGGAAATTATAAAAGGCTTATCAATAAAAACATCTTTTTATACTGAATATACGCATTGGGGGCAAGATCATTTTATACCTTCTTATAGCTATGGCCCATCAGGGTTGATAAGTGATCATCCGATAGCAGAACTTTATGTTAATTCAAATGAAAGTATCAATTATGAGTGGGATAATATTCTGACATATACAAAGACTTTCAATAAAGATCATGGATTGACAGCAATGGCAGGGTATACATTTCAGAAAACAGATGCTTCACAATTATCGGCTTCAAGAAATAATTTCCTAAGCAATGACAAACATCAGCAAGTACTGAATGCCGGTTCTGACAATATAAATAATAATGGAAATAAATCAGAATGGGCAATATTGTCCTATTTGGGTCGTATTAACTATGATTATCAAAAAAAATATTTACTAAGTGCGAGCATACGTGTAGATAAGACCTCTCGAATAGCAAAAGAAAATAGGACTGGTGTATTCCCTGGCGTATCTGCGGGTTGGATCATATCTGAAGAAGATTTTTTACAAGGAGTATCTTTTTTGAGTTATTTAAAATTAAGAGGAAGTTGGGGAATGTTAGGTAATCAAGATATCGGTATATACCCATATCAAACGACTTTAACCTCAAGTGATCTTTATTATCCATTTGGATCAGGTAATGAAGGTACTACATTTACTGGAGTTGGTTCCACTACATTAGGGAATTCTGCCTTATTGTGGGAAAAGACCTCTACTTATGGTGTAGGACTGGAAAGTAATTTCTTTAATAATAAGCTTTGTTTTATTGCAGATTTTTATAAACGGAATACATCTAATATTTTAGTCCGGGTTCCAATTTTAGGTACAGCAGGTGTAGATGCTTCTCCATATCAGAATGCGGGTAAATGCAGCAATACAGGAGTAGAATTATCCGTCACTTATGGCAATGCAGTAGATAATGTACCTTTTACTTATGAAGTTAGTTTGAATTGGACTTATAATAAAAATAAGGTAACATATGTTCCCAATCCTATCGTAAATAATTTCACGAGAGTCTCAGAAGGAAAAGCCATCAATGATTGGTATGGCTATATTCAAGAAGGTGTTTTTCAAACGCAAGAGGAAATCAACCAGTCACCTACTCAGCCTAACGCGGCACCTGGTGATATAAAATTCAAAGATCTGAATGGCGATAACGTAATAGACTCAAATGATCAAACATTTTTAGGGCATTCTGTTGCTCCACACAATTTTGGAGCCAATATTTCTCTCGCGTATAAAAACTTTGATTTAGTGGCTAGCTTTTACGGACAAATAGGAGGAAAGAACTCAATCGATGCTCCGGGATTTGCTATAACTAGAGGAGGAGAACAAACATCTGCGTGGATGTATGAACAAAGATGGACAGGACCGAATACAAGTAATTACGTTCCTAGAGTTGTTGCTGGGGATCCGAATGACAACTATCGTCGTTCATCTTTCTGGTTGCGATCAACAGACTTTTTACGGCTACAAAACATACAAATTGGATATAATTTCAATGATCTATTGAAGAAAACGTCTGCAGGTTTCATTAAGAAACTACGTTTATATATTGCATCGCAAAACTTGTTCTGCCTCAATTCCTATCCGGGTTTTGATCCAGAATTGGGAGTGAATGGATATCCTATACCTCGCTCTTTCTATGTTGGTTTGAATATTGGTTTTTAATAAAATAAATATTATGAAAAGAATTTTATCATTAATATCACTAATAATATCATTAATTTCTTGTGATAATCTTTTAGACTTGCAACCTTATGGAGTTGTATCAACAGAGAGTTTTTATCAAACAGCGGAAGATGCAGATAAAGCAGTTACAGCCGCTTACAAATCTTTTCAAGTACTGGATGGGCAAAATACGTGGAACACAAGAGCTGGTTATACACCGATGGGAGATATAACTTGTGCAGATGCTCAGGCTCATCCGGATCTTGTATGCTATTACCAGATACAGCAATCTATAGTACGGTCGAATTCAGATCAAGTATTGATGTTGTATCAAAGATGTTATAAAGCATTAAGATTGGCAAATATGGCACTAGAAGAGATTCCTCATATTAATATGGATGAAAAATTAAAATCTCGATATTTAGGAGAATTATATTTTATAAGAGGTTTCTGGCTGTTTCGATTAGGTTATATGTTTGGGACAGCTCCGGTTGTTACTAAAACTCTGAATGTATCAGAATTGAATATACCAAATTCTACTAGAATTGTCAAAAAAGATAATTCAAAATCAGTCAATAATTATAAAATAGAAAAAAGTGATTTGTTCGATCAGGCAGAGGCTGACTTTTTGCAAGCTTTACAGCTAGGATTAGCAAATAGGAATTCAGGAGATATGATGGGACGTATAGATAATGGAACTGTTAAGTCTTATCTCGTTCAAATCTATTTGTATGAACATCGTTGGGAAGAAGCCAAAAGACAATTGGAAGATATAATGTCCTATGGCTATGAGTTACTACCGAACTATGCCGATTTGTTTTGTGGCTTATATGACAATAATGCAGAATCTATCTTCGAGGTACAATATACAGCATTAAACCAAAAAGGAACTGATAATTTTGGTACTGTATTGAATGCCCCTAATGGGGAAGGATTCGTTGCTGGAGGAGGTTGGGGATGGACACGCCCGACTCCTGATCTTGAAAGAGAATATGAAGAAGGAGACCCCCGTCTGGTTTGTACTATGTTTCGCAAGGGTATAGATGACTTTTATGGACAAGTCTTTGATGATAAAGTAAACGGTACAGGTTTGGGAACAAGAAAATGGTGTATCAGCAGTGATGGTGGAGTTACTGTAGATAGAGTTAGTTGGAATAATTCTTGTAATTATGCACTTATACGTTACGCAGAAATATTGTTATGGTATGCAGAAGTTGTGAATGAGTTAGGTGACCAGAAAACTGCAGCAGAGTATGTGAATATGGTTCGTGCAAGAACAGCTACAACTCCCAATCCCAATACTGTAAATGTAACTGAGACAAAAGAGATGAAACCTATATCCTCAAATTTGACATATGAAGAAATGTTTTGGGCTATTGTACATGAACGAAGAGTAGAACTGGCAATGGAAGGTAAGTTTGGATGGGATTTAAGAAGATGGGGTATTGGTGAAAAAGTCTTATTAGATCCTGACCGTTGGCAAAATGAAGTAGTTGCAGGGTATTTCAAATATGATGAAGATAAAGATGTCATATTTCCTATACCATTATTGGAAATTCAACGATCAGATGGTGTATTACAACAAAATTCTGGATACGAGTAATAATACTCAATACTTCAGATACACAGAAATCATTCAATATGGATTTCATTATATAAAGAAACATATTGATAATAGCGTATATTTGTAATATAATATATCTAAAATAAGGGGCTGTTTATTTTTTTGTTTAAGAGAAATCTGAGTAAAATTTAAATAGCCTCTAAAAGAAGTTTAATTTAAAAAAATATCTAATATGAAAAAGATCTTAGCTTTAGGGGCTATTACTTTATTCTCACTTAACTCTTGCCAGAATCAAAAGGCAAATGCAATACAACAACAAAGTGAGTATATAAAAGAGTACAAAGGAGACTATTTGAATCGCATAGCATTTCCTATTGGTGGAATGGGTGCCGGTATGTTTTGTCTGGAAGGAACCGGAGCCATTTCAAATATGTCAGTCAGGCACCAACCCAACATTTTCAATGAACCTTGTATGTTTGCCGCCGTACATGTGAAAGGTTATGAAAACGGCTCAAAAGTTCTGGAAGGCCCTGTCCCTGATCGCAAGAAGTTCGGTGGTCCAGAATCAGCTTTGGGAGGCCCTCTCACTTCCTGGGGACTACCCCGATTTGAAAACGTAAGTTTCAGTTCACGCTTTCCTTTTGCAACCGTTCGTTTATCGGACAAGGATGTCCCTCTAGATGTAGAACTAAAAGGATGGAGTCCATTTATTCCGACTGACCAGGATAATTCCAGCTTACCCGTCGGAGCCCTTGAGTATACCTTTACCAATACATCAGATCGGGATATAGAAGCTATTTTCTCTTATAATACACGTAACTTTATGGCCATGAACGGTGCTCCACAGTCCATTCGGTCAATTAAGAACGGCTTTATTCTATCCCAAGCAGCTTCTGATAAAGATAAACACTTGAAAGGAGATTTTGCAATCTATACAGATATAGACAATACAAAAGTAAATCATTGTTGGTTTCGTGGTGGATGGTGGGACCCCCTGACCATGGCCTGGAATGCCATAGCAGATGGAAACATAGTAGAAAACGCTCCCATACAAGGAGAAGCTCCCGGAGCATCTCTATATGTACCTTTCAAGGTAAAAGCGGGTGACACTTATTCCATCCGTTTGCATATGGCCTGGTACGTTCCTGACTCAGACATCCGCATCGGCGCTGATGCCACTGCCGAGAATGATAAATCTATGGAATGCCCTACTGTGACAAAAACAGAAACTCCTCAGAATTATCGTCCTTGGTATAGTACACGTTTTAGCAGTATTGATGAGGTAGCAACATACTGGTCATCACAATATGACAATCTTAAGAATAAAACAGAATTATTCACCAACACATTCTATGATACAACTTTACCTGCAGAAGTTATTGATGCCGTAAGCTCCAATCTCTCCATCCTTAAATCACCGACTGTCATGCGCCAACACGACGGACGCCTATGGAATTATGAAGGATGCGGAGATACCTGGGGCTCCTGTCATGGTTCTTGTACACATGTATGGAACTATGCACAAGCCATTCCCCATCTTTTCCCCACGATGGAAAGGACACTGCGCGAAAGTGAGTTTTTCATAAGCCAAAATAAGGAAGGCCACCAAATGTTCAGGACAAATATTCCTATCCGTGCTGTAAAACATGACTTTCATGCAGCAGCAGACGGACAATTGGGTGGCATCATCAAAATATACCGTGACTGGAGAATCAGCGGGGATACAGAGTGGCTACGGATGATGTATCCACAAGTGAAACAAAGTCTCGACTATTGCATCAACACTTGGGATCCTCGTCATGTAGGTGCTTTGGAAGAACCTCACCACAACACTTATGATATAGAGTTTTGGGGAGCAGATGGCATGTGCACCAGCTTTTATGCCGGAGCTTTACATAGCTTTATTAAAATAGGAAAAGCTTTGAATGAAGACGTTTCCCAATATGAATCTCTGCTGGCAAAAAGCAAAGACTATATGGAAAATAAACTATATGACGGTGAATACTTTATCCAAAATATCCAATGGCAAGGTCTGAAATCCCCCGACCCGATTGCCATAGCCGAAAAGAACTGGAACAGCGACTATTCAGAAGAGGCGCGTGCCATTCTCCTGAAAGAAGGTCCTAAATACCAATACGGGAAAGGATGTCTGTCCGACGGTATTATAGGCTGTTGGATGGCATTGGTTGCCGGTATGGACGAACCCATTGATAAGGCTAAGGTAAAAAGCCATTTGAACTCCATCTATAAATACAACCTACGCCGGGATTTAAGCGATCATGCCAATCCCCAGCGTCCCACTTACGGATTGGGCAAGGATGGCGGTGTATTATTGTGTACTTGGCCAAAAGGGGGTAAACTGAGCCTTCCGTTCGTTTACAGTGATGAAGTGTGGACCGGAATTGAATACCAAGTGGCCTCTCACCTGATATTTGAGGGTGAAGTCGAGAAAGGTCTTGACATCGTCCGCACAGTACGCAAACGCTATGATGGCAAAGTGCGGAATCCGTACAACGAATACGAATGTGGAGGCTGGTACGCACGCGCATTGTCAAGCTACAGCTTACTTCAGGCATTGACCGGCGTCCGTTATGACGCAGTTGACAAAACATTATATATAGATTCTAAGATCGGTGACAGTTTTAGAACATTCCTGTCCACAAATACAGGATTTGGTACAATTGAACTACAAAAAGGGAAGCCTGTCATCAGTGTTGTTTTTGGTAAGGTAGATGTTAGGTCTTGTGTCGTTTCTGGTAATCAGACAAGCTTTGAATATCAAAACTGATTAGAAATACTTAACATTAGGTAATTAAGGTAATGAAGATTGTTTTTCAGGTTATTTCTAAACAACTAAAAAAGATTTTATGAAACGAATTAAACTCTTGACACTATCGTGTCTAATGTCGCTTTCTCTACCCTCTTTTGCCCAATTTTCACCTGACCACAAGGTTTCGCTGGACAAAGGTGATATAAAATCATTCATAGGGGATAGGGAAAGTAAAGGTGAAAGAAAGGTATACAAAGGTGATGAACTCACCACTATCGGTATGCCGGTTGGTGGTATTTGTGCCGGGCAATTGTATGTCCGTGGAGATGGTACACTGGCCAATTGGTGGATTGCAAACAATGCCTATAATACTGGCTACGGCATTGACTGGTTGTTAAACTTCGACACTCCACTGGGTCCTTGGAAGGTTTGCTACCAAACCTTCGAGCCTATGAGCTATATTGACCAAGGATTCAAAATTACAGTAAACGACGGCAATAAAACCATAACAAAAGAACTGAACAAAAAGGATTTTGATGATATCTCCTTTATAGGTGAATATCCTATCGCTTTTGTTGAATATGCCCAAAAGAAACAGGAATTGCCTGTCAGAGTTTCTGCAGAATTCTATTCGCCATTCATTCCACTGGATGCCAAAAGTTCTGCTACTCCAGCTACAATAATGAAATATACAGTTAAGAATACATCGGATAAAAAAGTTACTGCCGATCTGGAAGGATGGATGCAGAATCTGGTATGTATCGACTTGAAAGGACGTGCAGATGGAATGTTACAGAATAAGGTAATTGACAATAATGGCTGGAAATCTGTCTACATGGATATGAGAGTAGACAACCTTCCTGCCAAAACTGCTGGTAAAAACCGCAAATACGAAATATTCGATAATTTTGAGTCCGGAAATTATAGTCGCTGGAAGGTAGAAGGTACTGCTTTCGGGAGAAAGCCTGCCTCTGGCGAACAATGCAACCAAAATAATTTTGGCGGTAACTATGGAAGTTTCCTGGCAAACTCTTATACAGATTACGACAAACCTACCGGTAAACTGACTTCCAGAACATTTACAATCAAGAATAAGTATATTTCGTTCAATATTGCAGGCGGTGCCCATCCGGGAAAGACTTGTATAAACCTGGTCGTTGATGGAAAAGTAGTAATGTCTGCAACCGGTAACAATAACGAAGATTTCCTCCCACGCAACTGGGACGTATCTGAATACAAAGGAAAGAAAGCATACTTGGAAATTGTTGATGCTGTTGATGGGGACTGGGGACATATTAGCGTAGATAATATAGAATTCTCCAATTCTCCTGTAGATGCCCCTACCATCACGATAGACAAATCACACGCCTACTTCGGTAACTTAGCTCTATCTGTGTTTGATGGCAATGCAACCGGAACAGCAGATGACTCGGAAAATAATCTGGAATATGCAGAAGCAGAACTCGGTAAAAAATTGAATGGAGCATTGACTTCATCCATGACTCTACAACCGGGAGAATCCAAAGAAGTTATCTTCGTACTTTCTTGGTATTTCCCCAACCGTCCTCTGAGTTACAAAGGATCTGAGTGGAACAAGCCATTACCTCCCAATAGCCCGGCTATCGGTAATATGTACGCCAACTGGTATAACTCCTCTTTAGATGTAGCGAACCAACTACGTGAAAATTATGCAGAGTTGTCCAAAAAGACACATGATTTCCATGATACATATTACAATCAGACCACTTTACCATACTGGCTTGTGCAACGTATCATGATGCCTATTTCCACATTGGCAACGGAAACTTGCCAATGGTGGGCTACGGATAAGTTCTGGGCTTGGGAAGGCGTCGGTTCTTGTGAGGGAACTTGTACACATGTCTGGGGTTATGCACAAGCAATGGCAGCTTTATTCCCAGAGTTGGAACGCAATTTGCGCGAAAGAACTGATTATAGTGTATCTCTCCAAGAGGATGGAGGTATTTTATCACGAAACGGAGAACACGGTATTCTAATTGACGGGCATGCAAGTGTTATCTTACGCATGTATCGTGAACATTTGATGTCCAAAGACAATTTCTTCCTGGCAAGAAACTGGGATAAGATAAAACGTTCCATCCAGTATATAATCCGGGAAGACGGAAATGAAGACGGTCTGATTGTCAAGACACAGCCAAATACTTATGACATTTCGTTCAACGGTGCCAACACATACGTAGGTGGACTTTACCTGGCAGCATTGAGGGCCGGTGAAAAGATGGCTTATATTATGAAAGACACTACCACAGCTAATTATTACAAGAAAATATATACAGCAGGTAGCGAAAACACAATGGATCGTTTATGGAACGGTGAATATTTCTTCCAAGACGTAGATGAGAAAGAATACCCTAAATACCAATACGGAAAGGGTTGCTTAAGTGACCAACTTTTTGGACAAACATGGGCTTCTCTCTATCGTTTAGGTGATATTTATCCGACAGAAGCTATCAACAAGGCATTACAGTCCATCTGGAAGTTCAACTGGACCAATGATGTAAAAGCCCAAAGCGAGGCTCATCTTCCTGAAAGATATTACGCACACGCTGGAGAACCCGGATTGTTCATCTGTACCTGGCCATACAGCAAGCATCCGGGCGAGGACGGTGTTAGATATCGTGATGAGGTTTGGACTGGCATTGAATATCAAGTTGCTACTGAAATGATTAAACGCAACATGATTGATGAAGGTCTGGCTATCGTAAAAGGTATCCATTCACGCTATGATGGCAAGAAACATAACCCATGGAACGAAATAGAATGTGGCGACCACTATGCACGTGCCATGGCATCTTACGGAGTGTTACAAGCCGTACAAGGGTATTGGTATGATGGTCCAAAGGGAATTATCGGATTTGATCCTAAGATTGAAAAGAATGACATAATTGGATTTTTCAATGCTGCCGAAGGCTGGGGAAATATCTCACAAATCCGGAAAAATGGGAAACAGACCAATAGTATAGAAGTGAAGTATGGGCGTTTATATCTTGACAAACTACAGGTAACTTTACCTGAAGGGATGAATGCCAACACAGTAAAAGCGTCTGTGAACGGTAAAGTAATCCCTGCCAGTGTCACCAATACAAACGGCTATACAGAAGTTTCATTGAATGGACTGCAAATATGCGCTAATGACAAACTACAAATAGATTTTGAATAAAAGTTACCTCTTGAATCAGTAGCACTTATCGTATTCTCGCGATGCAAATATAAACATAAAAATTAAATCCGCAGATTATTTTACTAATTCGTTATAGTTTTTTTCATATTTGCAATACCAAATCATGCTAAAAACGATATGAACTACCATAAACGACACATGAAAATTAATTTTAAACTTTTAAAATCATGAAAACCAAGATTCTATTTACACTTTTATTCTTTGCATGTGGAATACACTACCTTTATGGACAGACTAACCTACAAATAGCTCCGGAAACTTTAGCAACTCCGGAAAAAAATGGAATATGGTTACAACCTGCTCAAAATACAAAAGCACAACCCATTTGGGGATTTGCAAATGGTATCCGAATAGGAATTGCTCCATTAGGAGGTCCACGTGGGCTAATTCGTATCTATACACCTTATTTAGAACATGATGAATTTGTTGTTACCAATTTCATTGCTTTTGAACCAATTGATAAAGCAAAAAATAATAGGGGGCTCTCAGAATTGGAATGGAGTCAACTCGATAATGTTCGTGGAAAGCGTTTTTGGAGTGGGAATACTCCTGAAGCTCCCTCATTCCCAGATCAATATTATCCAGTTCACGGAGTAATAGCAAAGGAAAATGGAGTTGAAACACTTACTGTATATTTCTTTTGTGAAACTTTTGATAATGGTGCGGATATCTATGTCCGGACTAAATTCACAGAAGGAAAGCCTTATGAGTTTGAATTGACTACGTATGCCACGGAAGAGTCAGATGAACTAAATCGTTTTATACTCACAGCTACTATGGGAAACAAAGCAAGACTTAGGACATTACATCTCGCAGATGGTAAAACGAAAGAAGCCAGCCAATTATGGCCGAGCTATAAAGATTCCAATTTCACAGAACATAACCATACTCCAGTGGCAGAAATGATAAAAGATAAAAATGGAGGTGTATGGTTTATAGCGTCACCTGATGAGAAAGACCCTACAAAAGCTGTATATGCTGAAGATACACATACACATTGGAAATATACTGGTAAAAAAGCAACGCAATATTGGTATTGTTCCAATCCAAGTAATGAGTTAGAAGGAGTTGTGAACGGTCGTTATACTTATTGGGCAAGTAAATCTCCGATACCTGGTGGTATCGCTTATGAGAACTTTGAACTGACTGAACCATTTCAGTCTGGTCAAAGCTATATTTTTGGTATCACACCTCTTTCACCAGAAGAATTAATAAACCACATTATGAAATAAGAACGGACTACTTTTTTGGTAGAACTTCCTTTCTTCCTTATTTATCCCCTCCTTTCTCCTTAATTTATAGAACAGAAACAGATAAAGGGTGGATAGGCTAAATTACAAAACTTACTAAATAGCTTATTACTCTAATGAGAACAGTAGAAATAGAGTATCTATTTTCTGCTGCTCTCATTTTACTTTTTATAGCATTAGTGTCCCGTTAAAATCGGGACGAGTTAATAATTAATCAAACAACCCTGGAAAAAAGGGATTAAATTGTTCTTTGAAATAATTGAAATTAGTCTTATTGAACAGATCTTGTAAAGGTGTTTTATCCGTCAGTGCTATGCTGATAATCTGTAAAACCTCATAAGTTGAACGGTTTATTTGCATATCATGTTGGACAATAGCTACCAAACAATAGGTGATGATGGCGACACTTATCTGTATTCGAACTGCATTCTCTGTAGCACCCCAGAATCTCTTTATCTTGAAGTGTTGTTTTAACCATTTGAAGAACAGTTCCACGAGCCATCTTTTTTTATAAAGATTGGCAACATCAAGTGCGGATATGCGTTTGGCATTCGTCAAAAAAGTGAATTCACGATCATTCTCTTCATCATAGAAGCGGATGACTCTGAATGATTCAGGATACTTCTTTTCAGAGGTGTACCCAATCAGTTTCACTTCCGCATCTGAAAGGATATTCTTCGGCATTCTACGCTTCCATTTACAGAACTTGCACTTTAGATTTGACTTCGCTCTGACTACAAAGAGAGAACCTGTAAGGTGAATCCGATAAAGTTCCTTAAACGAGTCATACGCTCTGTCGAATATATAATAGGCATTTGGCTCATAATTAATTGCAGACATTGCAGTTGAATCATGTCTGGATGCTGTAGTTACTGTATAAAAGGCAGGGACTTGTGCTTCTATGTCATAAAGGGCATGAGCTTTAACCCCACCTTTTTTCTTACGAGACTTCGCCCAAGGGAATGTAGCCAGACATAAAGGAATCGTAGTGGAATCAAACGCATACTTTCTTCCTGGAACATCCAGGAGATTAGTAGCTCGCTTTTCGCATGCTTCCTTCATCATGTAGAAAGCAAAGTCTTCGAAGATTCTGTAATCCCGATTCTGATTGGCTGATGTAAACGTGGTTTTGGCAATGGGTTCACGACCCAACCCCAAATGATAACGCTTTCCTTGATGAGCTTCCAAAGCTACAATCAAGTCACGAAGGCTTTCACGATTACTGAGTTGGCCGAACATCATTGCAAGTAACTGGTTCCAGCAAGTGAAATGTTTCACATAACAGTTGCCATCGTATTTACGCACGTAGTTATTAAACTGAGTTCTGTTCAAAAAAGTGGAAAGTTGAGAAAAAACGTATTTATCTTGATTCATATGTAGCCGTTATTATGACTGCAAAAATAGAATTTCAAATCCGTTTCATTTCAAAACACCACTTAATCGACTATATTTCAATTATTTCAAAGAACTATTTATCCACTTTTACGGGACAGTAATGTTTTCATAGTATAAAATCTCAAAACAATCTTTTAAAGTCAACTTAAGATTTAAGCGGGAATTCCCCTGCCTGAAGACAGAGGAATTCCCGCTTAAATCTTAAAGGATGTGTATAAATATTTCGTAACCGACAACAAAGTTAATACAAATCGTCAATAAATCTAACAGAACTCTAACAGCCAAATTCACCGCTACTGTACCCTCTTCTCCCATCTTAACTGTCAGCATTGTTGATGAGGACTTGGATGAGCGTGGAGGTTCGTTAGGTGAACTGGATTATGGCGAAGTGGAAGAAAGAGTCTCTGGTGGCTATTTGACACGAAGCTATAAAATATATACACCTGATTATGTAATGGCTATTCCTGGCAATGACAATCAATTTCTTGGATGGTATGATAAGAGTGGTAAACTCATATCTACTCGTAATTATCTTGATGATAGGGAAGTTGATGATTATCGTCAACAACATATATATGCTTCATTTAGTGGGCAAGCAAACCCTAATGGCGCTCCCTCACAAGTTACCATCAAATTGTATTCCAGTGCCGGTGGCGCTTCCGGAGGAAAAGGGAAAGTAGGATTCAGTGCAGGCAGTCTTTCATATTCTGCACAAACGAAGACTGTAAAATATGGTGAAGAGATAACTATTTATGCTGAAGGAGATGAAATCGTAGGTGATTATAGTGTAACCCATTATTATTGTACCGGATTCTATCTGGATTCCGGAGCGGCAATAAAGACCTTCTCTGACACTAATCGCCTGCACAGTTATACTTTTACTGCAACGAGGAATATGGATATATCAGCAGATTGGAGAAAATATGATTATTAAATAAATTATTTCCTGAAGAGTTTTTCAGTACATAACTTATGAAGACAAGGCTGGCCCATAATTGAGGCCGGCCTTGTTCCCTCCTGATATTATTATTAATTCGCGGTGACCAGAACCTCTTTCGTTGTACTTATAACTGTGGTCGGATATGAAGCCCCTGACAAGCCAGACGGATATGAGTCTGAAACATTTATGAATGTCATCGGTAACTTACTGCTTGAGATGGAAATACTAGCTTCATGTTTTTGTCCTGGAGCAATACCTCCTCCATGATTAACCTTATATACAGAACCATCAGCGCAAGAATAGGCATGATTTATTGATTGTATTGATACCGAACTATTGTTTTGTATGGTGAACTTTATTGTAATTTTAGTGTCAATTACAGTGAATTTGGCTGTTAGAGTTCTGTTAGAATAATGACAACTAATCTTCCCTATAAGTGTTAGTCATCAATTGAAAAATCGAAATGCAATTGCATAGCTATAGGCATATATTTGTGCGAATTAAAATTGAAACAATATATTTACTAATACTGTATATTGCTATGAAAAATGAAAATCCGGCATTAGAAAAGTATGCAGAGCTAATGATCGAAAAGATGAAAGAAGTACATTCATCCAACTGGACGAAACCGTGGTTCACTTCCCGATTCAAGGGATTTCCGCAAAATCTGACAGGAAGATCATACAATAATCAGAACAAGGTTTTACTCTATTTTATTTGTGATAAATACAAATATAAAACTCCTATTTTTGTCACTTTCAACCAAGCGCGTAATGAAAAGGTACAAGTTCTGAAAGGTGCCAAAGCATTTCCTGTATCCTATTATGATTTAATCATTAAGGACAAGATAACGGGAAAGCGGGTCACAAGAGAATTCTACAAGGACCTATCACCTGCAGAACAAGAAAAATATAAAGTCATTCCATTTCTTAAATATTACAACGTGTTCAATCTAGACCAGACCAACTATTCAGAAGTCTATCCAGAAAAATGGAACGCTCTAGTTAAGAAATTTAGGTTCACCATCAATTCCAGCAACAATTTCCGGAATGCCCTACTGGATTCAACCATTGAAAAACAGACATGGCTATGTCCCATCACCCTTAAAGAGCAAGACGGAGCTTTCTACAGCCCATACAAAGATTCCATTACCCTTCCAGAAAGGTATCAATTCATTGATGATAAGGAATTCTACTACACAGCTCTTCACGAGATGGCACATTCAACCGGACATCCAGAAAGACTGGCAAGAAAATTTGGTTCCTTCGGAAGCACTGAATACGCCCGCGAAGAATTGATTGCCGAACTGTCAGCTGCAGTAACCGGACGTGATCTAGGTATGGCAGTTACCCCCAGAAAAGAAAACGCACAGTACCTAGACGGATGGTGTTCCATAATTTCGAGTGATCCGAAATTTATTATGACAATTTTAAGTGATGTCAACAAAGCAGTCACTTCCCTGGAAGAAGGCATAGGTCTGAACCGGGAACACGAGGATTCAACCGAAAAACAAAATCAGATACCAGTCATGACCGAAGATGAATATCTCGCATCGAGAGGATATGAAAATCCATTTTATTCAGTGCCCACAACACACAAGGGAAACCTCCGGACACAAAATTTATTATCAAGCATAAGCATAACGCGAAGCAACAAATATGAAGCAGAGCGAAATGTTCTGAAAGAAGAATACAGAGCAATGCTCAACAGAGGAGAGATACGTCAACCTACCAAAACAGAATGGATTATAAAAACCGCGAATGGACATCCTGACTTGGAAAGTACCCAGACAGCAAGACGTATGGCTATGGCAATGGGCATTAACTGGAAATCTGAGAAAAATGGCCTGCCGGTAATTCACCACTACTACTACGATCAACATGGGCAACTTCATACTCAATTTTATTGTAAAGATGAGATGCAAGACCGTATGGTGTGGAAATCCGGCAATGATTATATTCTTTGTACAGGGTCCCGTTCCGGCGGCGATTATACAGAACACATATTGCCTACTGAAGAAGTTTCGAGGATTAAGGAACTGAATACAGTTGAACTCCAATCATCCGGATGCAGGTCATTATTAAACGATTCATCTGGAGAATTTCATATAAAGGATAAATCTACCGGCAAGATAGAACCTTTAACCGCAAGCAATATTGATTTGGGAAAACAGCCTCCGGAAGCGATCAAGAAATTATTGTCTGGACAACAGACAGAAATGTCCACCCAATCCGGTGCTACGCGGATAATGAGGTTAAGCAAGTCACCGATTGGCTGGACACTCAAGACCGAAAAACAATCATTTAATACAATAGACAATGCCATTGAAATATAATCAATAATTACAAAACAAAATGCTTATGAAACCACTAAAAGAACTCATTAACGACATTCTCAATTTTTCAGAAAACAAAGAGTTAGAAAATATCAAGAGAAATCCGACAATGATTAAAGAGATAACTAATCCGACAGAAGCACAACAGCTGGCTGCCGTAAGGAGTTCTTCTCATGCGATAAAATATATAAAGGAACCTACAAAAAAAGTACGATTCATCGCTTTAAAAGATGATATATACAACTATCGTCATATTAAGAATTTAACAGCAAAAGAGCAACTATACCTCATAAAAGAGGGAATCAGCATAAAAAACATCCAAAAACCTGTAGAAAAAGTACAACTATATGCTTTAAAATGGAGAAGGGCCTCCATTAGTGACATTAGGAATCCTACAGAAAAAGCACAACTTATAACTATAAGAAAAGACAAAGAGTTATTCTTATATATAAAAAATCCAACTATTACTGTCTGCCAGGAAGTTGCAAGAGCGTACTGTGGTAATATAGAGATACCAGCAGATCGCAGGATTATAAAGCCTACCCAAAAGTTAGTTTCCAGCCTACAGGATACTGAAGGTTATGCTTACATAAAAGAAATGAGTCTTGATTATAATAAAGGAGATAAATATATCAATGATGAATCAGATAAAATAATGAATTGGAAGAAACAAAAACAGAAACAGATTATAGATGATTATAAATATGAAATTGGTATTGCAAAGGAAAGGGGGATAGAACCTAATATCAAAATAGAAGAATCCGGTATTCAACAAGAGAATGACCATAAACAAATTAATACAAGAATCGATTATTCAAACAAACCTCAAGATAACTATAATATTGAAGAACTCTCCAATAAAGAAGTTATAGGAACCATTTCATATTATGATTTTAATGGCAAAGTATCTGAAGTTATTGAATACAATACTGTTGAGAGCTATTTGAAAAGTATAAAAGATGAATTAAATTCTAATCCAAACGGCTTTAAATATGAAACATTAACCACAGATGCCAACATCAGAAAATCAGTAGATGACATAGTTTACGGTGCTTACGGTGAAGATAACCCACATCCTTTAGAATGGTACTCCTCGAATAATACAAAAGCAGCGATAAGTCCAGAACAATATTTATCAGAAGAACGTAATAAAATAATGCGTGAATATGCTAAAAATCCTTTTGGAGCTCTCAATAAAGAAAATATATCAGCCGAGGGTATGGATAAATGGGCAGCCGTTACCAATAAATATATGGAAATGAAAACAAACATATCAACAAAGCAAATAGAATTGCAATCTTCCGGTTGTAAAACTCTGATCTATGACGTATTCCATTCTTCCGGCCAAAAAGAAAGCAGCCATTACCGCATTCTAGATAAATCCACCGGTAAGACAGAATCTATAAATGTGGGGGATATTGACCTGAAAAAGCAGTCTCCGGAAACACTCAAAAAGTTGTTATCCGGACAACAAACAGAAATGACCAATAAGTCCGGCACAAACAGTCTTGTCACTCTGAATAAAACCATAACGGGGTGGGGAATATCCGCAGTAAAACAAGTATTCAACTCAGCTGACAACTCTGCCGGCATTTAAATTATTCTGGCAACAAAAACGAAGATATAAAATGAAAGATCAAAAAGAACTACTGAAGAAATGTCTGGTAAACGATATTCCAGCCATTGTTTTCCAGGGAAGCGACAGCTGTGCTGTAGAAATTCTGCAAGCAGCGGAAAACATTTATAGGAAGAACGGTTGCAGTCCGGAGTTTTTGATAGATTTCCATGAAAATGTAGTGGAAAATTTCAGAGCATACCAACTGGAAAACTCTATAGCAACCAAGCTCCCAGATCTGACAACAAGTGAAAAAGAAGCGTTCTACATTCTTCAGGAGAAAGAAGAGGCCTATTTCCCTATTCATATAAAAGATTTTGAACAACACTTAAAAGATTACGGATTTACCAGAACCTATGAGAATACAACATCTTATGGCAAGTATCTTTTATTAAAGGAAAAAGACTATATAGGTATCACAGGAAATAACGGAAACTATGATTTTGCCATTAATTATAGCAAAGAAAGCAATCAGATAAGCTACTTCGTTTTTTCTGACGATCCGAATTATCCGGAACGAATAGGAGACTACAACAGTCTGAAAACATGCTTTTCTGACATAATGTCCAGACACCCGTTAAAAGAAGAAAAGAACGAACTATTTACAGTAATAGAAAACTACCATAAAATGGGATACGATGATATATCCCAAGCCTTGACCCAATATGCATCAGCCATAGATAACTTTTGCACTAATGCCCAATCAAAATACATAATTGAAGGTGTTTCCATATGTAAAACAGACAGCAGGCAACTAAAAGGAAATATAACAATTACCCAAAAAGGAAATATACCGGTCAGTCAGATTACAGATTTCCAGATAAAAGATAAGTCCACCGGTAAAACAGAGCCTCTAAACATAGGCAGTATTAATCTGGAAAAGCAGTCTCCGAAAACAATCAAGAAACTGCTGTCCGGCCACAAAGTCGAAATGACCAATAAGTCCGGCGGAAATAGTCTTGTATCTCTGAATAAGACGGTGACGGGGTGGGGGTTATCCATTGCAAAACAAATCGCCAACTCTACAGATTCGTCAGCAGAAATATAGAATAAAAAAAGTTTTTCTCCCTTTTTTCCCTATCAGTTCAAAAAAATGTGTAATTTTAAATTTTAAAAGATATGAAAATGGATTACGATGAATGCAGGGCCAAAATATCAATCATAGACATAGCAGAGGATCTCGGATATACACGTATATCGGGCAGACAAGCAACGAACTTGACCTATGTTCTTGGCACCCCCAAAAATCCAGAAGACGAAATAGTCATCTTTCCTAAAAAGAACACCTATTTCTCAAGGAAAGGCAGCTTTGACGATAAGGGAGAGCTGACCAAGTTCGTCCTTAAAAGATTGCATATGTTCTCTTATTGCACTCAGCAGGGATATAGGGGAGTCAATGAAGTTCTTTCAAGATATATGACTGGCGAAAGAATTGTCACCGGAAACGTACAAAGCCGTACAAAAGACCACACCCAGAACTACATTAAGGAATTCAATTTGAATTATTGGAATCCCCGTCCTATCAAAAAGGACAATCCATATCTGACCGTCCAAAGGAGGCTCTCTCCACAGACTGTGGAGGATTTCGCCAATAGACTGTTTATCTACCAGGTAGGGAAAAACAATCATATCGGCTTTCCATTCCGTAAGCCCTCCCAGATGGAAATACTTAACTTCGAAATGAGAAACTATTTCGAAGAAACCAATACCAATTATAAAGCCTTTGCCACGGGGGGTGACAAGGCCCAAAGCTGTTGGATGGCCAATTTTGTTCCTTTTGACAAGGTTACGGACATATATCTCTTTGAATCTGCCATTGACGCAATGAGTTTCTACGAAATAAACCATTATACTAAAGAAACCACATGCGCATTCATAAGTACGGGGGGATATGTCACCAAATCCCAAATAGAGAATATAAGCCGTATATTCCCATCTGATAAGGTAAAGTGGAATTGTTGCTATGACAATGATGCCAGCGGTAATGGTTTTGACATCACCACAGCATATTATCTCAAAGGTGAGGAATGTAAAGCTTTTGCAAGGACCAACACTGGAGACACATATAAGACCATCTATTTAAGTTTCCCGGATGGAAACACACTAACCTTCAAAGAAGATGCATTTTCCTCCGGCGAGTATCTTAAACAACATGGTATAGACAATGTAAATATCATCAAACCTTCACGATACAAAGATTGGAATGAACTTCTTGTCTATTACAAAAGATTTGATTTGAACCTGGGTCCAGGAATGAAATTCATCCCGGCTATCGAAAAGACCATATCCCAACTGAATCTAAGAGGATATGAACAATTGGCCAATTGTATCAGTTCTTCCACAAAAGAGCTGGTGGATTCCCTGCTTGAGCAAGCCAATTACTGCATTTCCGCACCTCTTGCCGAAAGCAGCGCTTACACTCTCATGGTAGACTGTAATATCTTCATGGGGCTGGACACGATGGTACCGGTACCAAGCAACTTATATGTTATAGAAAAGTGCACGCAAAAAAAGATATCGGCACATGCCATAAATGAATCTCTCAAAAATGAATATATAAACATTTTCAGAGACATGAAATCATCTGATTTCAAAAATTTTCTGGAAAAAAACATCCTAACTTATACAAAGGGTACTGTAGAAAAGAATTTTGAGAAAGTAATATTGACTTCCGGATGGAATATCAAACCTTCAACTTCAAAAAAAAAGATTCTTGATTTAGAACATGGTATATAAAATCACGAGAAACGCGTCTACCCTCTAAACATGGGCGCGTAAAATAAACTGTGTCATGCGGCGTTTTCTTCCAAGCTCATCGGTCGGGGATCGCCCAGCACCAAGGGGGTGCACCAGCACTCCCAACGCTCGTAAAGTTACAACAATTTAAACCTATCTCTAAACTTTACTGTTTTATTCATTCTGCAACCTTACTTCTACCTCTTTATTCCATTGTTTCAATAAAACCTGCTTGATTGTGGAGGAGAGTGTATTAAACTCAACCAATTTGTTACCTAAATAATTTAAAGCAAGTTTTATAAATATAGGCTTACTAACAGGCATTTTACCTTCATGCCCTTTATACAGAATATCAACCTCATCAATGAGTTGTAGCTTGTCTTCTGATAGATTTATAAATTCCCCATCAGTCATAGCCATAAGAAAACGATTAGTAATTAATCCAAATATAGCATCACCAAACTTTTCCTTCAGCTCATCTTTGGATGATTCTCTATTACAGAAGTTAATAGAGTTATTTAGATATGGAGTTACCATTCTCTTCCACTCCTTTGAATAATATGGTTTTGGCTTTGGGTATTGATACCTCTGTATGAAAATACAAAGATCAAGCTCTTTGTTAAGTTCAGTTATTATGTCTGAGTAAAGTTCTTTTCTTGTATAACGGTTTAGAGGTATTTTTTTATTTCGAATGTAAAGAATGACAAAATATGTACCATCTTTTTCAAACAAATCATCGTTTTCGCATACGTAAGCTATTTCTTTGTTCTTCAATATAGGGTGGACACTTGATTTGTTATAAATGTCCATCCTTCGAATCGCAATATTCAAAATTGGTTGAAAATCTTCTATGAAATTAGTAGGAGTCCATCGTTCCCCTTGCCCATACGGGTTTGAATACTCCGGTTTAATACCATCTTTTATTTTATGTAGAAAACTCCCATCATAATGATATGACATTTCCGCCCGATAGATAAATCTTGATCTATCTATCTCTTCTTCTGTTAAAGACCCTTTTTCATCATTGGAATTTTTAGACACGATAACCATACCGTTATAGTAGTCTGTTATTTTCAAATCAACTATCCCATCTTTACCCATCTGAATAACATTAAATAGTCCATAATAGCGACCATTCATTTTAAAATAAACCTTTATTTTTTCTCCTTTATTCATATACAGTTTAATTGTCTAACAGTTAACACAAAAATACAATAAATATTATGTTTATGACCTCATTTTGTGACAATTATTTTTTCTCTCCATATGATTAATGTTTATCAGAGTAAAAAATATGTTGGTTGTGATGTACTTACTTTGCCAACTCATATTTACCCTCAATCCATTTAGCAAGGTTTGTCATATCCTCATTAATTTTGCGAGTTATCTGCCTACCCCCGAACCGTACTTACACGTCTCCATGTATAGGCTCTCCATCTTTTTTATCACAGTTTTGAATGTTGGCATTGTACTCCATGCATACAACTAAGGTCTTTCTGTACATTCGGAACATCTTATCCTCCTATTCATATTTACCTTTTAACCCTTTGAGAGTACGTACATGATACATTACAACTTCTCCATGTTTTCCACACAGCTTACATGTTTTAGCAGTGCGTCTCTCTGTTAGGCTAAGCAATGGAGTTTTAAACAAGTATGGAAGGTTTCGTACTTTGCAGGCTCATAGTCCGTTTTGTGAGCAAAACTTTCGTTGTAAAATACTCTGTACTTCGTTTCACCCTTTTTATCTATAAAAGGTACTGCAAAGAGATTATCTTTGCGATACTTGTTTGTAACCTCTCTTACTGACAAATTTGACTTTTGGGCAAGTGTTTGGTACATTGAGTACCTCATGATACAGCAAAAAGAGCGTCCTAATACTGATGACTATTCCCAATAAAGGCATTTCCTAATAGCAGTTAATCTCAGCATATTCATTCAGAATGTGTTTTTTTATTGTCGATATTGAAATCTTTCTTTATACTTAAAATGGTTGAAACAGATTTATTTGTTAGCTTAGCAACATTTCGGATAGAATATCCCTTCTTCAGCAAAGAAATAGCCTCTTTGTATTCTTCTCTTTTCTGTTCCAGGCTTTTTTTGCTTCCCGGTCTCCGTCCCAACCTCCCCCCCTTCTCAATATACAACTCCCGTCCGCTATTTAGACGATCGATGATTCCCTGGCGTTCCATAGCTGCCAGTTCTCCTAACAAAGTAGTTACCAGAGAAGACAAAGGATTTACTGTCTTGTCAGGCCGTAATGTTTCCAAGTTCAAATTTTGGATATACACGCAGACCTTATGTGTGTGCAGTATATCAAGTGCCTTTAAGATTTCCAAAGTGGAACGTCCCAAGCGTGAAATCTCGGATAAGAGTAACATATCCACCTGGTTCTGCGGATCTATGCAGTATTCCAAACAACGGCTTAATACCGGGCGATCTACATTGGCCTTTCGTCCGCTTACCTTTTCTTCAAAAACCGCAACCACCTTGTCTCCCCGTCCGGTTGCAAATCTTTCCAAATCAACAACCTGCCGCTCGGTCGATTGCCTGGCAGATTGCGAGCTTACACGTGAATAGATAACCACATTCATAGGATACTATAATAAGTCGGTAATCACAGTCGCCGGAATATCCAGCTTTGAGAAAGCGAACATCTTTTTCCCCAAGTCTTTCAGGGATGCTCCGATATGGTACACGTCCGTTTCATCAACGATAAGGAACCGGTCATGGGAGAACTTGCATGTCCGGACATCGACGGGCGGGTACTGGTCATTATGTCTGTCAAGGTCGAGCCGGAGCTGCGAAGTTATACGCTGCGTGTAGATAGTGGCCGTTACTCTCGGCTGCCGTTTGCTCAGCATGAGCAGCACGCTCTCATCAACATAGTTGTCAATGAGTACAAGCGACTGTCTGGCAGACTTGATAAGATCCGAAGCGAATTTATAGGCATCGAAGATCTGGCCGTCGAAGAAGATGCCCTCTACCGGGGGAAGGGATGTGCGGACAAAGAAATCAATCTTCTTTGAATGTTCGGATACAGTTTGCTCCAGCTCTGATAACCGGCGATTTATGGAATAGCCTTTCAGCAAATAATCCTTTAATACCTTGTTGGCCCATTGACGGAACAAAATACCTCTCTTGCTATTGACACGAAATCCTATGGATATGATTGCATCCAAATTATAATAAGAAATGTTTCGTACAACTTGTCGTTTACCTTCTTGGCGAACTGTTCGGAAATCCCGAACAGTTGAATTTTCTTCTAACTCTCCTTGCTCATATATATTTTTTATATGCTCACTTATATTTGCTTTACTAGACTGAAAAAGCTCAACGAGCTGCGCCTGCGTTAACCACACAGTTTCATCTTCCAGACGTACTTCTAGCTTAACGGCTTCGTCCGGCTGATATAATATGATTTCTCCTTGTTCCATTTATTTCTGTCTAATTTATAATGTAGTTATCAAGAATTACTTGACAATTATGTTCTTCATCCCATATGCTCCAAATAGAATATGTCGAACTTGTGAATACTTCTTACAGGCAGTTCATTTCTCCTCATAAATAGGAAAATAGAACGGCAAGCTTATAATATCTCTAGTGCGGTTCTTAAAGAAAATGAGTGAACGGTATCCTGAAGGGTCAATATTGCCATCCATATCTATGGCATCAATTGAAGAGTCTGAATAACTGTGAACAAATTCCTTATCTTGGCACTGCACGATACTCAAAAACTTGCCGTTCGGTAGACCAAACGTAGCGCCGACAAAATCTCGTGGAGCGTAATAGGCGTCTTGTTTTACGCAATAAGGTTCATGCGCCTCATAGTTATACGCGGCGTCTATTTTGAACGAAGCGTCTTTACCGGGGCCTTCGGCATTGCGAATAATAATGCGGCTACCGTTTCCGTCCTTTTCACAGTCAATCTGCGGTTTGTCGCCATAGCAGGGGAAAACAGCCGTCGTATCCCGCTGCGGTTTCAGACCGTCGCCTGGAAGCGCGGTAAGCTCGGCAAAATTGCTGGTTTCCGGTTTCGGGAGTGTTTTCAGAAAAGTATATAGCGGTATAACCAATACTCTGATTATACGGTTCTCTTTGTCTTCTATTCCGAAGAGAACTACCGGTATATTTTTACTTATTCCGAATTTTGTTGTGGAAACGTAATTTTCCTTGACCGTATATTTCATTCTCATTGCCAGACACGGGTTGTGTGCGGTGAGAAGAAAAACCAGAAAGTGGTTGCCTGCTTTACGCATCGCCAAGCCGCGTACATCTGTTGCCAGTGTTAGTCCGCTTCCGCCAAGCTCGTATACATCAAAAGCTTCGATTTTTTTTGTGTATCCGACGTTGACTTCGCAATCTTCATATTTTTTAAAGTTGTATTCTTCCCGGAATTTGTAAGCTTTCGGGCCAAAATAGGTATCCGATATATGAAGACCGTGGGCATCTAGTTTGTACGAGAATAAATCCGTAGTGGGTAGGACAATAATTTCATCATTGGTGATTTCAATCGGTTCTGACGACTCGACTATCTTTTGAAGACTCTCACGTCTTTCGACCTTAACTCTATTACATGAAACAGTCATAAAACTTACAATTACCAGTATAACAGTCAGTATATAATTTATCGTTCTCATAACATAACGTTTTAATTTTCAAAACAAGCATAATATTCTAATATGCTGAAACAAAAGTAATAAATTTATGCGATAATAATCCCTTAGATAAGGGATTTTCAGTTTTCGCATGAAACTAAAAACTCTACAGCTTTATGCCAAACTATTTATGACTGAGTTTATCAGAAATTGTATTATGTAGCTTTTTCTATTCAACTCTTCCCTTCATCTTCCTTGAAACTATTATTGATCTGTCTTGCGATTAGCTGGAACCAACCCTATCATCTGCATTAGCCACACTATTCCAGCTTCGAAACATACTTCCAATTTAACAGCTTCGTCCGGCTGGTGTAATCCTTGATGTTCTATATCTATGTCTTTATTGCGAAAATACACGGAATTTATTCAAAGAATTATTTCAATACAAAAAACATAGTGTATTGAAAACGAGTTTTAGATTTATTTCAATACACTATGTTAATTGGTACAAACTATATGTTGTTATGCACGACTTTAAAAGGAAACAATATTAAATCATCAGCAATTACTATTTCAACGTTAAAATAGCCAATGATCGGAATTTATATGTGTCCATTTCAATGCGCGCATCCACATTATCTATAGTAACACGAACAAGATCAGCCTTCTTATACATACTATCGAATTTCCAATAAGAGACCAACTCATGCATCTCGTCATCTCCAAAAATAAAAGAAGAAGCAAAATTATGAGTAATCACTTCGGGCTTTTTGTGAAGATGCCAGTCTGCCATTCCTAAATGAATACCTAAAGCATTATGACCCTTCACATTTTCTAACTCTATAATCCCAGAAAACGTGAACTGGTCTTTAGAATTAGGAGGAATAAAAACATAAGAATAAGTACCTTTCTCCAGAATAGGAAGCTTTGTATCACTCAGAGTAGTCGATATCCCCTCCAACAAATCCTTACCTGATTCATCAACAAAAGCTATATAATAATTATAGTTATAAGGAGGATAGAAATCATCCACATTTTTGTCACAACTACCAAGCAATAAAGATAACAAACAAAAAAACAAAGTAAAATATGTATGTTTCATAACGTATCATTTTTTAGGATAAACATATAAATTCTGTCTATCATATTCAAAATTTCCATATCCTGAATCTACATCACTAAAATTATACCATGCATTAGCTTCTCCTCCCCATCCCCAATTCATATAAAACAAAAGATAACCAGAACCGGAAGACCTTTGTGGAGCCCAGTATGCAGGAAGTCCACAACTTGAATAGCTCGGATTGGTAGAGCGATTTACAAGATACTCCACAAAATAGTTTGCACATGTATTCCACCTCTCAGCTCCTTCACACACCCAGGCATGTCCATCCCAACTAAAACCCATAAATTCCTTCTGATTTCCCCGCATATATACCGGACGATGATTGATAAATATTTCATCTTCTACTTCCCAAGATTTATGTTCCTTTAGCTCCACATTATATCCTTTAGCCCAAAAGCCAAGTGCAGCTTTACCAATAGAGGATTTAGATGCCGATTCACCATATTCCATATCCACAGCCTTACCTACATCTGCTATCAATGTTTGAGTAGCTATTGTTGCTGTTGTATTGGGCATGTCACTCCAATTATAAGTAGCAGGCCATTCATGGTATCTCATGATTTGGGCCACAGCAATAGCAACACAACCTGCAAGACAATTTTGGGGACATAACCCGTTAAAAGGACTTTTTTGACTCCATACAGTATTAATTAACGGCCCAACCCTTTCATGGGGATCTCGTTTATAGCCTACAATCGTAAATTCAAGTGGAGAACCGTAAAGTTCAGCCTTCTCAACATAACTATCATATTCTGATTGAGAAAGGAAAGAACGAGCACTGGTCAACGGACCGAAAGAATATCCTGGACACAGTTCATATAATTCATTCATACGTTGACGAAATAACACTCCATCATTTAAAGCATCAAGAGGGGCAACTTCTACTTCTTGTTTATCATAAGCAACCCACATTCTCTGAAACTCTGCTTGGGAATCTCCATCCCAAGAACTACTTTCCACAATTTTTTGTATTGTTTTTTCCGACCAAACAGAAAATCCTGTCTTCATAGCTTCTTCTACATTCATTGAACCGGTTTCAGAATATGCAAGAATCGGATAGTAATTCTTAGTAGCGCTTACTATTACAAATCCACCACTTTCATAGTTAATTACATACATACAAGGCACACCATTTTCATTGTAAATAGTTCTTATTTCTCTAGCAGTCTTATCAGAAGTTGCTTCAGGAACAACAGAACTGTTTCTTGTGTGCACGCAATTCCCATTTCCATTGTTATTTAGAAACAAGGAACCCACTTTAGAGGCTTGACTAACTGACACAAAGTGTTCATCATCAATAATGTTAGCACAAGTAGCATCTGCTTCCATAGGGGAAATATCAAAGTTATCTTCATTACAAGAACAAAAAACTACAGCAATCCACACAAACAATAAATACTTTTTCATAGGCATTAAATTTAATAAAGATTATATAGTAATATCCTTCACACACAATCAGGGCATGAATTCGTAATAAATACCACCTTGTCATCAAAGCAATTTCACCGATTGTTTATAAAAATAGCCATTTAAAATATATTATCATACAACAATATAGTCAAAAAATAGAACAATACAGTCAAAATGATTCTTTAATACCTTAATTCACACCATTGGAGATAAAAATATGTCATTGGAGCGGGCAAAGCTCATTCAAAAGCTTCTCACAGTCAATTCCAATCTGTCGATAATTCTGTTCCACCTCCCTGTCAGTTGTTAACTTCACTATCGGTAACGGTTTTTCATCCAGTGAAAACTTTTCAAACCGTGTTTTTATTCGGCTTACATTAGACTCCCCTGCAGAAAGTATAAATTCTCCTTTCTGCAATTCAGCAAATTTATTGCTATCATAAATTTCCTCCTTCTGTTTGCTCCTGGTAACACTACTATTGTATCGACCGGAACTGGACCCCGCGGAAATACTTTTCTTTTCCTTCTCCTCCTTTCCAAAAAACAAGGGATAATACTTCAATGCTTCCACATCTTTTGTTTTCCCCAGGAATAAATTAGCAAAATTGGCCATAATGGAAACCCTATCCTCCTTACCATACAATTTATCGAATTTCGTACCGGATTGTGTCAATACAAGAAATGAAACGCCATATTCTCTCAAGACCGATGGCAAAGATTGGAAGTCATTCACTTTAACGGTAGTCATTTCATCAAGAACAAATGCGAATTTCACACGATTACCAAACTCAATCCGACGTGCAGCAAGGGGAACTAACATCGCTACAATAGGAGAAATCATACTCTCAATCGCAAAGTTATTTGAAACAGCAAAGAGCTTCGGATCTTCCGGATCTATCAAGTCATAGATAAAATCATTACCAGAAAGGACATAACATACGTTCTTGTTAGTAGCTAAATTACTGATATAGTTATTGATGGAAAATATCACAGAACTTTGGGTACGTTCACTGCCCTTGGAGCCAAGAAACGCACCAGCTTTCATCTTAGACATCATATCCCCCTCCAGAAAACACGTCAATTGTTCCGGTGTGGCCATCAGGATGAAATTGAGAATATGCGGAAGGGTGCAATACTTCTCGTAATCACCCTGAAATTTATAGAATCTCACCGCCACACCACAAAGTAATCCAAGCGCAGCCTGAAACCATTCATCAGTATTACCTTTCTCAGGTTTCATTGCATTAAAGAAGTCTGTCATCGCCTGGAAGAGCATCGTTTCATTACGAATCACATTTTTATTAAGAATATTAAACCTATATGTACGTGACATATCCGTGAAACTTATATAATAGAACTTATAAGGATATTTATACTTCTGCACCAGGTTCCAAGCTGTCTTCGTATAATCATAATCTTTATAATCATAGATGAATCCTGCCCATCCATAACGTATATACTGTTCAAGAATGGGCTTACCTATCGAGGCAGTCTTACCGGAACCGGCACCCCCCAAAACCATGAAATTATCACGTGGATAATAGAATTCAAGCTGACCGCTTTCGCTGCCAAGAATAAATGTATCTTCGTCTTTTCTAGGCTTGGCTTTCTCGACACCAGATTCATTGAGCAAATATTTGGCAACAAAAAATAATGAAAAAACAGCAATCAAATAAAAGGATAATTGAACCTCAAAAAAACAGAGAAATACGTACGAAACTATCAAAGTAAGAAAAAAACCTCCACAAGCATACAATACAAGATTTTTCCATTTTCTTACAAACGGATTAATGCCCATAAGAAAAATCAAACATGCAGAAAGAAACAAACATTCAATAAAAATCAAACTCATATCACTGACTCATTTTCCAATAAAATATTTTTAATTTTTTGCTTTAAATACAACTTGACAGATTTCTTTGTTGGATGAAGAATTAGAGTAATATTTCTTGCACCAGTCATAAATTGCCTCTCCTCTTTCATATCCTCCATTACCTCATGTATAATCTTATTCTGAATCTTATTTTTATAGCTGGAATAACTGCTATCGTGATAGTAAAAGCGTTCATCTGCATTTGCTATATATCCATATTTATTACCGAAATGCTGAAAGCAGTCTACCTGCCACCCTTTCATGCTGAAACCATTTTTCACAGCTTTCCCATTAAGAACATTAACATTTCCCATACTTTTAGCCAGAGGCGACAATGATATGGTCTGAGTAACGTCCATCCTGGAAACTATAACATGAGCATGAAGCTGCAATCCTTCTTTCAAGTCTCCCTTACTTCTTAAGCCATCCTTAACCTCTTCATCAAGATATGTATAATGCCGTTCAGTTTCCACTCTTCCAAACCAGAGAAGATCTTCACTTGACAAATCCTTATTTCTATTAAAATTCCTAGCATATATATCCATACAGTCCCTTACGTAATCCTGGAATTCAGAGACAACTTTTTCAATCTCCTTATCCGTCAGTGAAGAAAGAGCTACCACGTTATCCTTTCCTGTCACCTCTTTAATCAAATGGGCAATTTCCCTTTGTGAAGGATTGTAGGATAACATGTAGAATTTATCTTGATTGTTTTTAAGTGTTTTCTTATTGTTGTCTATTTTTTGTATTACTTCGGTCAAAGGCACACTATCCTGATTTTGCGAAAAAAAGAATTTTCCACTACCAGATTCCTTATCCAAGTAATGAGCCAATTTAACACAACTGCCTGCATTAACTGACACTCCCAACTCATTTTTTTCTGGACGATGCAATTTGCTATACATTGATATATGTTCTAATTTTTCTTATTAGTTGATCCCTATGCTCGCGAGACAATAGAAAGAAACCGTCTTTATTAGAAGAAAGAATTCTGTCAGATAATAGTTCTTCAATATCAGATATAATATCCTGAATAACATTATTTTCAATAGCATCCGACCGAAGTTTTTGTATAAGTATATCTTTATTTCGTATATCCGATTTCAATTTCTCATTCATTTGTATTACCTGGTATAATTCCTCCTCAGAAACACTTAACCCTACTTCTGGAGTATTACTTCTATCCGAGAAAAATCCATCCTCAACACCATGTAATATGGGATCAATCTTATTAATCTCAATATTACGTAGAATCTTTATCAGATCATCCATTCTCTTCAATAAAACAGCATTGCCAGACTTCATGGTAGAAACAAAAGTAGCAACTGGAGGTGTTTGACCAAGACGGGGCTCTATGCCGGTCAGCTCGAAATACCCAAGCATCTCATCCAGGCAGTCTGAATAACTGCATCTCTTTTTATATCTATCCAGTCTATTCTTTACATCCTCTTTAATCTTTATACTTTTATATTCCTCTGCCATTTAATTATCTATTTTATTGCAACAAAGATAGTTAATATTAATAATTCCACCTATTTTCCACCAAAAAACAATATATGAAAAATTAATATGCTGATTATATGGCATTTATAAATTAGAATATTTTTAATATTCCACCTTATAAATTGTTTTAAATTAAGATATTAAATATATAAATTCCACCAAAATTCCACCTAAAAAATATTATGTATTTTATAACTATCTAACATATAACGCTTTGCGTTATTAAGTTCACAATTTGCGTGAACTCTTCTTGCTAATCACATTACACTTCGTTCCATTTCCCTCATCAGTAAAGCTACTATTAGGGAAATAATATATGAAATTAATTTACAATATAAATCCTAAAAAATATTTGCTAACTTATGCGACTACAAAACTTCTTGAAAAAATCTCATCAGGATACAACTGCAACGCTAATGACATTCGCTTCCAAAACACATCCTATTGGCTTGTTTTTTTGCCCAATTTGGAACTTTTATTAGATTTTGAAGAAATGGCTTGTCAAGCACAAAAGGGGCCTTAAAATAGCCCTAAAACACTCAGTTTAATTTTTTGATTTATTTTCCCTATTTGTTGCTTTTCATTATTGATTCATTTGTTTGCATGGATGATTTTATTTTAGAAGTGTTTTTCGTAATATCTTTAGCAAAAAAGAAGCTAATATTATAGCTAAAGCTAAGCATCTTTTTTTAACATTCGTAATTACTTGATAATTAGAGATTTAAAAAGGAACGCTTTCACCTCTGGAAAACGCTTTCACTTCTGGAAAGGTTACGTTTTCACCTCTGGAAAACGCTTTCACCTCTGGAAAGGTTACGTTTTCACTTCTGGAAAGGTACGCTTTCACCTCTGGAAAGGTACGCTTTCACTTCTGGAAAGGTACGCTTTCACCTCTGGAAAGGTACGCTCATTTAGTTGTAGAAAATTCTGGGTCTACGTGAATTAGATGAAAGCTGTGAATAAGTGTTAATATGATTAGCATTTTTAAGCATATGAATTAACATTTCTTTTTTGTTGATTATCAATAGCTGAATAAGACTCCTATTACACTTTCAATTATTTATTTTCTTTATAACAGTACGTGTTATTAAAATATCTTCTTATATTTGTGGCAAATATAAAAATTATGGTCCAAGTCAAACAAGAGAATATACCGATAAGTAGCGAAGAAGAAGCCCTGCTTAAACGTAATAAACAAGCTCCAGGCTTTACAACTTCAATAGTTCGAAGCCGTAGCCAATTATTGATAGAGAGATATATTCAATTTCTGAATACTGATTTGCAAGAATACATACGTAATCAGCGGATATTAAAACTTGATATTCCACCAGAGGTTTTACGAGAATGGTATCCGACTCCAAATTGGAAAAAGGATATTGATAAGATGATTAGAGATTTTATGAAAATAAAAGGTGAACCGGACGCTGACGGTAACTTTGATTATATGAGCTTGTTTTCTCGTGCTCGATTAGACGATACAGGGTTACATCTGAATGTAGATCCAGAGATTTTACAAATATATATTATAACTAATGGAACATCTTACACATCCTTAGATTATAATTTGACAACATTTTTCAAATCATCTTACACATATGAAATGTATTGGGAAATGCTAAAACATGATGATCCTCGTGATAATTACAAATTCTTTTTAACTCCTACCGAAATAAACAAAAAATTTGATATTAAATATAATGTAACAAATATTCTTGATAAAATACTTATTCCCACACAAACTGAAATAAAGAAGCTTTTCGATGCAGGTTTATCACCTCGTTTCTTTACATATCAAGAACGAAGAGAGTTGGTAGGAAAATGTAAAAAAATTGCGGGATGGGAATTCACTGTTCATAATGATAGTCGTACAAAACGGCAGGATATTGAAGCACAAGAATCATTTATGAAAATAGACAATTTCTTACGAAAACACTTAGAGAAATATAGAATAAATATATTGAACCAAATACGACTGATGGATAGTGATAAAATTATACATTTATGGCTGCGTTTATATAAATATGAAAATACAGAAACTTCACATATAAATAAAAAGACTAATTATTTATGCTTTATATTCAGACGATATGGAATAAATCCAAACTCTTCTAAAATAGATCAATCCAAGATAAAAGATGCACCATTATTTCAAAAAGAAGAAAAAGATACGGCTGCGGGTATCCGTTATTGGGCAGAATGTATAACTCATATCAAAGAAAGTTCTGCCAGTACACAGATTAAAGATCTATTTTCACAATTAAATTTTTATGACTATAGAGAAACTGACACAGAATGTATATTGACATTCAAAACTTCATATAATGTATATAATACTATTGAAACATATTTTATTGATGATTTTCAACGTGTTCTTCTTAAATATTTTCCAGCTAATTTAAAAGTTTGTTATAATGTCAAATAAATTATCATCATATAGCTTCCGCTCACTATTAGCTCTATTCGATGAGCAAATATATAGCTCTTTTTCAAATCAAAAAAAGAGTTATTGTATAACATCCTATATTTCATGGGAGAGCATTTATAAATACTTCCCAAACCAAAGTGCTTTTTTTTCAATTCTCGCACTCTATCATCAAACTGTTGTTCGAGAAGTTACTAAAAGCGGTTTTAAAATGCGTCCACTTGTTATATCATGTGATGAGCACAATGCTGGAATAGAAATAAAACACAATACAGATGCATTATCTATTTATTTATATCATGCTGATAAATCAACTATAGAGAATACATATATCGCAAATGTATTCTTAAATGCATTATCAAAATTTAATATGAAAAGCGATGTATTATATGAAATAATATCCAAAGGAAAAACATATAAAACATCACCCGAGGAACTTAAAGCAATACTTGGCATTAATTATACAAATGCAATGTTGAAAAGCCGGATTTTAATTCCTATTGAAAAAGTTATTAGCAAATTATACCAGGAAGGCTCCTTGCCATTTTATATAAAAATAAATATAGGGCGAGCTGTAATCGGACGTGGAAGTAAAATAAGCACTGTGGCTTTTGATATTATCAATGAAATTGATGTATTACGTCTTGCAAGGCTGAGACCTGAATATATGAAGTTTATAATGCAACAATTGAAGAAGCTATATCCATTCGATTATCCATTTATTGAAGAAAAAATTATTAAAAGAGAAGATAAAACTATACATGAAATATACACAATGTTATCCGGAATTGAAGAAGATCCTGATTTTCATAAGATAGCAACATCAACTTTAGTAAAATTCAAACTGCGACAAGATTTTAACATACCAATAGATTAGTTGAAAGTAACAAAGTAGGAAAAGAAAGACGTCAAATTATAATATATTGATTTGTTTGTCATTCGATTTGACGTCTCATGCTTCTCCCTATTTGTTATCAATTGCCTGGATGGAGAAAGTTATGATTGGATTTTGAAGCCCCCTATATATGTCTATAGAGTTATTTTCCAAAGCTTGTTTCACCATGTAAATAAGCCGATCATCATCAGGCCTACACATTGCTTCATCAAACTCAACTATCACAAGAAACTTCAGTTCTACTGGTTCCGGAACTTGTTCCAGTTCACTGGCAAAATATTCAAATAATCGATGATACTCTGCCCATTGAGAAGTTCCAAAAATATATTGGCCAATATAAGCATTAATTTCACTTGTCGATAGATGAGTATCCATTACATTGCCGGTAAGCTGTTCTATAGCCTTAATTTTGGCTTTCTTGCCGGCATATTTTCGTCTCGTCCTCATTGGTACGTGCGGTTCTCCATAAGCTATAACCAGTTCAGATTTTGAACCGACAACTTTATAAACTCCATACTTTACTTCCATATCTGCAATTAACTAAGTAGCACCACAGTTTTCTCCGAACGCTCCAGCTGGCAATCTTAAATTTCTTTTTAATGTATATCCAAAATCCCGTTCCAACTTTATTATTCTACCTATCTGTTCCGGGCTGACACTTGCAGCACTGGCAAACTGATTCTTGTTGCCAAAGATAGGTATATTCCATTTGAATTTAAGGCTTCCGATATATCTCGCAAATTTACCTATGCTAATATACAGAGCCATTTTGATAGAGAGCCTTTATTGCATGATAACACGATATACAGGGTAGGGGAGTGGCGAGAGTCTTTAGAACGCGATAATGAGTATATGTCACATTCTGCTCTTCCTTTTATACCGGATATTGATATTACTGGCGGTAGCAGGAAAAATAGAGAAGATGATCTTCCGCCTTTGAAACGGAAAAAGAAACATAAAAATAATGATTTGTCACTTTAAAAATATCAAATATGAATTTCCAGTCGCTTTTCAAAGAATATACTCCAGTAGAGTATGGTGATTTTTTTCGCCTTTATAGAATCAACAATAGGGGTTATCTCATTTATTGTAATGAAAATAACGTAATTTGCTGTATGGAATTATACGGTTTTACGGATATTTCGGTTATTATGCTGGCTGAATTACTGAAGGTTAATTTAGAAGAATTGGAAGATTGCGAAGAGTTTTCCCTGCCTGTTCGTTGCAGCAGACAACAAATAATAGATTATTTGTTTGATGTTTCGGCAAAAGAAACATATGTGAAACTAAAACATGTATCTGGACTGCATGGCTATTTGCTCAAATCTATACATCAGGATAAATCTGGACTGAATGCCTATCGCAATCTTTTTCAATTTGATCCAGTTAAGGGAAATACAAGACTTTTGTTTGACGATAATCAGTGCCTGGCTTCAATACGCACAGATAAGTCTGGCTCTGTATATATCTGCTGGGATCCTGTCTTGTTCTTTGGTCTGGATAAATCCGGTGATCCAGACTCAACAGGATATTTGCTTTCTTCATCTTCAACTTTGCTGATTGATTATGTTTTGTCAAAAATATCTTGTGATAGAGATATAATAGTAATGGCTGGTAGCAATTATTTAGAGGCTCTGCTTCTTATTTCTTCTCTCGTTACCTCACAAGATCTTTCTTATAAATTATCTGTTAGTTATGATGATATGAATGTGACCATTCAGTTCTTGAACTGGCCTACTCCTCAAAAGATTATTAATTTTATCTCTCAGCTTAATAAGCATATACCAAACGGTTATGAAAAGCTTTCGTGTGTTATGGTAAATAAGAAAATATATTTGCAGGTTCCGGCTATCCGGTCTTATTTAAAACCGTTGCTTTATTTATATTATGATTTGTTGTGTGATGGCTCTTTAAAATTGTCATTATTGAAATCTGATGCTTCCTAATTATTATCTTTGTGCCTATTTTAATGTATTTATTATCAACCTTTATAAATAGCTATATGACAAAATCTGAATTAGTTAAACAAATATCTTATTCTACTGGTATAGATTACGCAACAGCATTAACAGTAGTAGAGGCATTCATGTCTGAAGTAAAATCTTCATTGGCAAATCAGGAACCTGTCTTTCTAAGAGGCTTCGGCAGCTTTATCCTGAAGCATAGAGCAGAGAAAACCGCTCGCAATATTTGCAGAAACACTACATTAATTGTGCCGGAACATGATATACCTGCTTTCAAACCTGCCAAAGAGTTTGTTGCTTCAATAAGTAAATTGAAAAATATTTAATATGTACGGTTTTATACAACTATCCATTTATCTGTATCACAACTATCTGTAGATGGTGTATGACTAGGATAAAATTACACAACTAAATTATTTTATGTTATTTTTGAATTTGTAACATAATCAAAATATGAAAGATCAACTTGCTTTATTAAGAAAATGCATCGTAAATGATATACCGGCTATCGTATTTCAGGGCGATGACAGCTGCACAGTAGAAGTATTGGAAGCAGCCATTGAAATCTACAGAAGGCATGGCGCTTCTCGCGAATTTCTGTATGACTTCCAGAATGTGATTGATGATGTCAAGGCTTATCAGATACAGAATCCGCACAGATTGAAACTGGCTGATATGACTGAGGTTGAGAAAGAACTTCTTCGTAAGGAAATGCTGGAGAAAGGTCTACTGGGATGAACATAAAACTTACCATGTATTCTGCTGACCTGAGCAGTGAACTGTCATTGCCGTTTGCAGATCAAGGTGTGAGAGCTGGATTTCCTTCACCGGCCCAGGACTACATGACTGACAGCATAGACCTGAACCGGGAACTCATACGTCATCCGGCCACAACATTCTATGCCCGTGCTTCCGGAGATTCAATGAAGGACTGTGGTATTGATGATGGCGACCTGTTGGTTATAGACAAGGCCTTGGAGCCTCAGGACGGTGACATCGTTGTGGCTTTCATCGATGGAGAGTTCACGCTGAAGACTGTGCGCTTTGACGATAAGGAGAAATGTATCTGGCTCGTACCGGCCAACGAGGAATATTCACCCATAAAGATTACTGAAGAGAACAACTACCTGATATGGGGTGTTCTTACTTATAACATAAAGAGACAGCTTAGAAAAGGAAGATGATAGCCCTTGTCGATTGCAATAACTTCTACTGTTCATGCGAGCGCGTGTTCAATCCGCTGCTCCGTGACAAACCTGTCGTTGTTCTGAGTAACAATGACGGCTGTGTCGTGGCCCGAAGCAACGAAGTTAAAGCAATGGGTATCAAGATGGGTACACCTCTCTACCAGATTCGTGAAGTCCTTGAGGCAAACAATGTGGCTGTCTTCAGCTCAAACTACAACCTGTACGGTGACATGAGTCGCCGGGTAATGATGCTGCTGTCCGAGTTCACGCCCGAACTGACCCAGTACTCAATTGATGAAGCGTTCCTGGATCTCTCCGGCTTCGGAGAAGGGGAGAAGTTGGTTTCCTACGGTCACAGGATTGTGAAGACCATCGGAAAGGGTACCGGCATCCCGGTTACGATGGGTATTGCTCCGACAAAGACTCTGGCGAAGGTGGCAAGCCGTTACGGAAAGAAGTACAAGGGATATCAGGGTGTATGCATGATTGATTCTGAGGAAAAGCGCATCAAGGCGCTGCAGGGCTTCGAAATTGGCGATGTCTGGGGTATCGGCCATCGAAGCTTGGATAAGCTGCACTATTACGGTTTAAATACCGCCTGGGATTTCACTCAGAAAAGCGAGAGTTTTGTGCGAAAATAACTTACAATTACCGGTGTACGTACTTGGAAGGAGCTTCGTGGTGAATCCTGCATCGATGTCGAGGAACTGCCACAGAAGAAGAGTATCTGTACCAGCCGAAGTTTCCCTGACTCCGGTCTGTCCGAACTCTCCAGCTTAGAGGAAGCTGTCGCCAACTTTTCTTCCGAATGTGTCCGTAAGCTCCGTATGCAGCACAGCTGCTGCACAGAGATAACAGTATTCGCCTATACCAGCCGTTTCCGTATGGATCTTCCGCAGTACTGCATCAACCGCACCATCCACCTGCAGGTACCGACCAACGACCTTCAGGAACTTGTAAGCACTGCAGTTCGGGCACTCCGCATGGATTTCCGCAAAGAGGGCGGTTATCAGTACAAAAAAGCCGGTGTCATTGTCTGGAACATAGTTCCTGATTCTGCCATCCAAACCAACCTTTTTGACACCATTGACCGTGACAAGCAATCACGCCTGGCCGCCGCCATAGATGCTATCAACCGAAAGAATGGCCACAACACCATAAAGGTAGCTGTCCAGGGCACTACAGATAAGTCATGGCACCTCAAATGCGAACACATCAGCAAGCAGTACACCACCAACCTCGATGATGTCATTCTCGTGAAGTAAAATATGGTGCTGAATGTAGCTTATTTATTTCATAATTACAGCTATAAGTCAATTTTAATATCTACATTTGTATAGTTTGTATAAAAACAATGATATCCTTGTTGAATTTTTATTTCGTAACGAAATCAAAGTTCTTCAGGAGTATAAGGAAAAAGCACATCGGGAACTTAGCCGGGTACGTGATGAACAGAAAACATTCGGGAAAATAAAAGTAAATACAGAATTATGAATCAGTTACACATAACATTAGAAGAGAATTCACCTGCTATTAAATGGGCTAATACACAAGCTGACAGAATAGGGGCAAGAGGACATGTCGGTACTCACTTGGATTGTTATACAACAGTACCAGAGAAGCCTGAATACAATATCACAGCAATGGTTCTTGATTGTCAGAATGAAATGCCCAAAGAGGAAGATATTAAAAGTCTTACCACCCTTGAAAATATGGCTTTACTGTTACATACAGCCAATTTGGAGAGAAACGAATACGGAACGGATATGTATTTCTCCACAGAAACCTTTCTGAGTGAGGAAGTCCTTCATACTATTTTGGAGAAGAAACCGCTTTTTATTATCATCGATTCTCATGGTATAGCGGAGAAAGGAAAGAGACATATAGAATTTGACAAGATTTGTGAAGCTAATGGCTGCCATGTAATAGAAAATGTTGATTTATCATGCATTGGCAATCAAAAGGAAGTTCAGTTGAAAATATTAATCAATATCAATCACCAATCAACGGGCAAACCCTGTGAATTGTATTGTGTGTAGTCCTTTCCCCTGCTTATAACTTTATAAAAGCCTTTGGGGAGCCTAATACCCCTGTATCAAAAATACAGGGGGCAAGGTATCCCTAACGCAAGCATGTATATGTAAAATCACATACCCATTCCAAAACCCCGGCTTCTTTTCCTGGGCTGGTCGAGTTCTTCTTCCAGCTGCTTCTTTCTCTGCGGTGCCTGGTTGATATCTGGAACCTGGAATATTATACTATTTCCCTATTGTTGGTTCTCTTCACGGGCTATTATTTCTTTTTGTCCAATAATGTTTGGGGTAATATATATTTTATTTGCTTTTATCAGATATTCTTCGTAATTTTATAAATTCAGGCAGAGGTTCTGGTAATAGCCTATTACGGAAGACGTGCATGGCTATGGGCGGTTAGGGTAACTTAACCGCTTTTTCTTTTCAAATTTTCTTTGTTAATAGAAAATTTCTGTATCTTTGCTTTGTCATAAGACATAAATAACTTCTTACACTGTCATTCTCATTCATTTCTTCAATTCTTGACAGTAGTAAATCAAAGCACATTATAATTTAAGTTTATAGCTGCATCTGCAGCCTATCTATCGCACCCTCTCCAGGCTGTGATAGATGTTTCCTCATTTATTCACTTTTCATTAATCATTTAATCAATTTCATTATGGAACAGGTATTAATTGGCCAGAATGCCGGCATTATCTGGCATCTGCTCGAAGGTAAAAATGGTGTAGAAGTATCTCTTTTTAAGAGGGAGTCCAAGCTCTCAGAATCTGAGTTCTGGGCTGCTATCGGATGGTTGTCTAAGGAAGACAAACTTTCCTTCTCTACAGAAAAAGTAGGTAAGAAGACAGTGAAGACATACTCTCTGAAAGACTGATTCATTGTGCGCTCATGCTGTAGGCTTGCTTGATTCCTGATGGAATAGGCAAGTCTTTTTTTTTACAATAAATTTTATAACACAATACGTTCAAATTATTTAATTTTGATTTTGTGACATAATCAAAATTTACTATTTTTGTCCCAAACCACACAAATTAGCTTATATGGAAAATAAATTTGAACTAGTTGAAAAATATAATATTGATGTGGATGTCTTTATTGAAGAAAACGGTGTAACTCCTGTTGGAAAACTCCCTGACAACCATCTTACCAAAGAGTTTTTTCGCCTATATTTTACTGGACAGATTACAAAGGTCTGGAAGAGATGGCTTTCTGAATGTTGGATGCAAACTCCTTAATCTACAGACCTATATTAGACGGGAACCGCTATATTACAGAACAAGAATTATCAAAAGCTCTCAAAATAACAAAAAGAACACTCATTGAATATAGAATGAATGGTAAATTGCCCTATTACAGAATAGGAGGAAAGATTCTGTATAAGGAACAGGATATTATAGAAATATTGGAAAGAAACAAAGTATTGGCATTTGAATAATATCTCTTAAAACATTAATAATCAAAAGATAAACTTTATAAAATAGCTTGTAGCTACCCCTAAATAATTATATAAATATTTGGAGGAATAGAACCGAACACTTACCTTTGTAAAGTCAAAGGATGATTAACGAGAATCTATCGAAAATTGGTGAATTTGGCATATGGCTGATTCAGTGGTTCGGGGATTTTTCCAAAGATATTAAAGTGCTGTAATTTAGGACTTTGAATAGTATTATTCGATTCCTTGAGGTAAACAGTACGCTGAACTCTACATCAAAAGGACAAGAGGATTTTGTAGATTTGAAAACTATATCAACTACTTCATATTTTTTAATTTCAATATACTTTGAACTCTTTACTCTATTTAAGGAGGCAAAAGCATGTATTGATATAGTAACAGAGATTATCAGGATAAAGTAAAATTTCAGTTTCATAGACCTGTGTTCTTCATAAAAAAATCCCGTATAGGTCCTATAGAACCATATACGGAATATATAACCCCCAAAAAATCATCAATTCATATTTTGTAAATATCTATTGTCGACTATTCTTTCAAGCTCTTTTTTAAGTTTAGCAGCCACCTCAGGATTCTTGTCAATCACATTCACTGATTCACTCCTGTCGCCATTCAACTTAAATAACTGATCCTTTGGACTATTCCCCAACTCTGTATTAGTCTGTACATTCAAAGCAGGAGCATTATTTCTAGGAATAAACTTCCATTCGCCATCTGTTATGCCAAGGAAGTTCTGAATATTCTGTGTTACAAAATATTCTTTACCCTTTTCCGATTTACCCAACCATGCATCAAGAAGATTCTCACTGTCAGGCGCTGCACCATCAGGTAAAGTTACACCAGTCATTGCAGCAAATGAAGCAAACCAGTCCAATTGAGACATAAGCAAATCGTTAACACCTGGTTTAACGTGATTTTTCCATCTCAAGATACATGGAACACGTGTGCCAGCCTCATAGTTACTGTACTTGCCACCTCTCAAGTCGCCTGCAGGCTTATGGTCGCCAAGTAATTCCACAGCCTGATCCTTATAACCATCATCTATCACCGGACCGTTATCACTTGAAAGGACGACAATTGTATTTTCGTCAATACCTAATCTTTCCAGAGTCTTCATAACTTCGCCTACACCCCAGTCAAAAGACAACAAAGCATCACCGCGGAGACCGTGTCCGCTTTTTCCGACAAATCTTTCATGCGGATCACGAGGTACATGAATATCATTTGTAGCCAGATACAGGAACCAAGGTCTATCCGAAGCCGACTTTTCTTCAATAAATCTTACGGCATTGGCAATGATACTGTCCTGAATATCCTGATCTCTCCATAATGCAGATTTACCTCCTCTCATATATCCAATACGTGAAATACCGTTTACGATACTCATATCATGTCCGTGAGAAGGATGAAGTCTTAGCAACTCTGGATTGTCTTTTCCGGTAGGCTCGCCAGGGAAATTCTTGGTATAACTAACCTCTACGGGATCATCTGGTGATAATCCTAAAGCTCTTCCGTTTTCAATCCAAATACAAGGAACACGGTCAGCTGTCGCAGCCATTATATGCGAGAATTCAAACCCGATATCGCTTGGATTTGGAGAAACCAATCCATTCCAGTCCTGCTGACCAGCCTTATCACCAAGACCAAGATGCCACTTACCGATGACACCTGTCGAATATCCTGCATCAACAAACATATCAGCCATAGTATATATGTTTGGCTTGATAATCATAGCTGCATCACCTGCCGCTATCCCGGTACCTTTCTTTCTCCACGGATACTCACCAGTGAGCATTCCATATCTTGATGGTGTACTTGTAGATGCACCACAGTGGGCATTTGTAAACATTATACCCTCAGATGCCAGTTTCTCCACATTTGGAGTAATAATCGATTTTCCGCCATAACAGCTCAAATCACCGTAACCGATATCGTCGGCATAAATAAACAATACATTAGGTTTCTTATTCACTTCTGCAGCGTCTTTTTTCCCTCCGCATGAAGACAGCACTGCTGCGGCAATTGCCGGATAAAAAAATAAATCAGTTCTCATATGTTTTTTCTATATAGGTTTATAAATTCGTTTCATCATCATTAACTGTAACCTCCAAAAATATAACTCTTCTGTTTTCTGTAACAGTTCTATCTCCAACGTAATACATTTACCTTTAAGTCTTCATACATGCAAACTGCGAAATATGCCCGATGCCATAAGGTATCAGCTTACGGCACTTTTCTAAGCTTAACTTACCATTCTCAACAATTAATATAGGTCTTATACCATGAATTTGCGCAGTAGGTTCATCAGGAGATAATAAATTATAGACAGAATCAACAATGGTACGAATGCTATCATCTACAAAACAAGTCCTATTTTCGAAAGGAATATTAATATCTTCATCTTCAGACGATTTCTCCGAACACGAAAAAATAAATTGGTAGAAAAAATAAAAGTTTATTCATAATTAGTTTTAAGTTTTTATATGAACACAAAAATATAATTAACCTACCAGACTAGTCGTAGATATTTCTTTCGAAATTAGGGGGTATTTTTATTTTATTCTATCCCTTTTTAAGATAATCTCCTTCTGCTTTTTAGTCAATCCCCTTCGATATAACTCTTCCAAAGAAAAAGGAACATCATTCTTTTTCATTTCCGGATCATTGAAATCAATACTCAAATCACAGTCGAACCGCAATAAAATACTTCTTCTGTTTCGACCCCACAAATTATAATGGGAAATACCCCATGTTATGCCATTAGCAAACGGTACATCCGTAAAGGCATCCGGGTCATAAAGTCCTGAAGCAATTGGCATCATGGCACAAATACTTGCAACCTTGAAATTCTTGCCATCCTCTGAATATTGAATAGTATTATTTTCATGCCCGTCTTTAGCCATAATCGAGGCTATCCCCTGCTTGAAACGGAAAAACTGAGTCTCATGTCCGGAACTGATAATCGGGTTCAATTCATATTTTTTGAATGGTCCCATAGGATTATCAGCTATGGCAAGACCCTGAGAGCGGATTAAACCGCCATTATCCTTTCCGTTATAATCCGATTTATAATATAGATATATTTTCCCTTTATAAACCAATGGTTGAGGGTCATGAATAGAAAATTGATCCCAATCACCGGGTTCACCGTTTGGAATAATGATTTCATTTACGGGAGTCCATGGTCCGTCAGGCGAATCGGCATACGACATTGCAACTGGGCAGTCATCACGACCGGTACTTCCGCTCATTACAGAAAAGGCCTGATAATATAAATAATACTTGCCTTTCCAGACCAATACATCCGGAGTTGCAACCGACCTCCACCCAAGTTCCGGTTTCTTCGGGCGATGTACAGCTATCCCCTGTTCTTCCCAATGAAAACCATCTTTACTTGTGGCATATGCAATATCACACAAGTCCCAATCCACAGACGGAATAGTATCATTAGCAAGCTTTGTCCCTACAAAGGTTGTTGGAGTGCAACGCTTGGTGTACCACATATAGTATTTACCGTTTACCTTAATAATTCTTGAAGGGTCTCTTCGTGTTACTGTCCCATCATCATTATGATAGTCAAAGCCTGTAAGCGGTGAGTACTTGAAGTTCGTGTATAATTCATTCAACTGTGGAGTTGCAGCTCCGTAATTATCATACACTCTGTTCATAGCGCAACTCATCTTGAAAGTTGGCTTTTCTTTAGGCATAACATAAGGGAATGGATTCTGTGCAAACAAGTCTGCAGAAACTCCTATCAATACTGATACTAAAAGCTTTACTCTCATACTATAAAAATATTAATAAAAAAATCAATTACGAATATATTGATAAATTACCAAACCTAACATAGGTAAATTTAAAGTAGATAGTATGTATTTTAAAATTAAAGATTTTTTTCTCTTTATCTTAGACTAGAAGTATTCAGTCTACATACATAGTATTGATACTATCATCAAGAAGATCATTCTTTTCACACAATCCGCCGGTCCAGGTCTCATCAGCAGTCCACAAATCCCATATGATATTCAGTTCTAGAGTAAAATCCTGTTTTGATACCACATTTCCTGTAGGTTCACCATTCAAGTAAAATTGAATATTGTTGGCATCTTTCCACCACACTCCAATTCTTTGGAACTTTTCATTCCATTTCACTCCTTTTGCCGGATTTCCGTCAGAGAGTTTCCTGTTATCGAAGTTACCGTTATTTCTTTCTGTAACACCATTCTTGACAACAAAGTATTGCGAATACATAGTATAAGGACGTGTATTCTCCTGTGCCTTAATAGAAGGTTTTGAGTTATGCTCACACATGTCTATCTCATCCCTGTCATTATTGTTGCCATTATTCATCCAGAAAGTACTGAAAGCCGAAATATGTGCGGTACGCATATAACATTCTGTGTACATCGGATATGAAATTCTCGTATTCGACATAACCCTAGAAGTCTTAAACCACCTTTCCTTGCCATCGTCAAGTGTAGCCTTGATCCAAAGCAAACCGTTATCTACTCCCGAGTTCTCGGCAACCATCTGTACCGGTACGTCATAATTCCATAATGACCTGTGCCATTTTGTAGCATCCCAGTAATCAAACTCATCCGAAAGGCTTTCCACCTTTTCCCATTTAAAACCTTCCGGAACCTCCGGAAGGTTTTGCGCATTACAAACAAAATTTGCTGAAAACATCAGCGACAAAAATGATAGTAAGGTCTTCATCATATACCTCTAATATTATTTGAAAAATTAAAAATCTGCATAGTAACTGTACTTACGTGACCGCCATTATCTGGGAACTTTAACGAGATAGTATTATTTCCCTTAAGAATGCTGTAGTCCACAGGCACTTCAATAACACCGAAGAAAGAAGCACGGTCTTTCTGAACGTCACCCCTGAAATTATCCGGGATATCAACTTTCTTACCGTTTACTAAAAGTTCAGGCAGCAACGACAAACCATGATTTCTGCCAAGTCCAAGACGGATAACGGCCTCACCATATTCGGTCTTCTTGACATTATTTATATTGAAAACCAGTTCTTTGCCAGCAGCAATCTCTTTAAGGTAATCCGTTGCATAATATTTCACCTCCTCCATCGTTTCGTTTATTTTCACTTTTCTGTCGAAATTATAGCAAATGACGCATGTTGCCTCAGTTTCTAAAGTAAAGTGGTCAAGACTCTTTGCATCGTATACATCAAGCATAGGTACTCCGTCTTTCCCACCTTTAAGGTACAGATGTCTGACTTCTATACTTTTTGCATCCTTAGATGTTCCGTTTACAGAAAGATTCAAATCTACTGGTTTGAAATCCAGATTGTTTATAATGAAATACACATTCTTCCCGTCTACATATGCATCACACATAATGTCAGGATTATCACAGTTTGTTTCAACCCTTGTACCCTTCACATCCTTCCAGAGCTGATAAAACTTTATAAGTTCAGAGTAAACATATTCTCCGGTAAAGCTTTCAGGCTCGTTTTCTCTTCTCAGCATTCTCGCTGTATGTGCAAGACCCGTTTTGGGATTATATCCCCACTCAGATTTGAGCATGGCAAAAGGCATGGCATAACATATATTATCGGTCCTTTCCATAAACTGCATAAGCATCGAGTTGGTCGATTTCAGTCGCAGCCAGTCGCGATATGGCGACCATGGCTTCCTGTTGTAATCATGCGTCTGCGCACTGTATTCCGAAATCATAAGAGGTTTAACCTCACCAAGCTTTATCATACTGTACTGCTCAATCATATCCATTGTGGCCTCCATGTTACTGCCTTTTCTGTACATCTGTTTACCATCTTTACATGGAAAATCGTATAAATGAATAGTAAAGAAATCCATATCCTTTCCGGCAATATCAATAAACTGTTTCCATCTGGCATTCCATCTTCCGAAATTCTGGAGTTCAAAATCAGGGAAGGCAGTGCAATAACCTCCCACTTTCATATCAGGATTAAACTTTTTCACCTGTGCGGCAATAGTAGAGTGGAATTCAAATAATTTGGTTATACTTGACTTTGGAGCTTTCGGCTTATCATAAATATCCCACAAAGGCTCATTAATTACCTCACAGAACCCAGGCTTAGGTTCACCACTTTCTCCTCCTTCACCAAAATACTCCTTAATATACCTGCCATAAAATTCACCCGAAGCTGTTCCGAAAGGCTCATCTTCAGTATCCTTCTGCGATAAAGCCCATCCTTTCAGCGTTTTAGTTCCGTCAGGATAAAAAGGAGAGAACTGATTACAAAGAATCAGATTACTGTATTTCTCGTAAGGATGTACCTTTGTGTTCTGAACATACCGTTTCTTATTCTGGCTACATAGTCTAGCCAAATCATCTGGGTCGGCAAAACCTGGTCTTTCGGGATCCTCCTTAACATTGCGAAGCACAGTCTTGATCATACCTGTTTCACGCCCCACATACACATCATATTTTCTTATAAGGTCATCACGTAAATCAGCAATCTTATTTGCACTATCCCAATAATTCTCATTTATTGTAGCATGGAAATTTATAAACTTAGGACGGTTAAACTCTGTTACATCCCCAAGCTTATGTTTTACATTCAAATTCAATTGCACATGAGTCTGTGCAGAAGCGGCTAAATGAACAGCCATAAAACAAAACAAGCCGATAATTCTGTTTTTCATAAATTATTTTATATTAAAGTACAATATTAGTAAAGTTTATGGTTTTGAGAATAAAAAAATGCTCCGTTATTGAATATCATCTAACGGAACATTTTATTTGAAGCAAAGAACTTTTATCTTGATGGTTCAATCAATATGTCTTTTTCCATTATACTGATATTATCATACTTTTTAACCAGAATACCATTTTCATCATATTCAGAATTTTTCAGTCGGATATTGTATGGCAAATATATATCATACAAATAGTATTTATATATGGCAAAATGCAACTTTTCCCTAAGTAAATGAAAATCTCTCCCATAAAGATATTTTTTCTCCACTATAACTAGAATAAATCAAATCCTTAACTATATAAAAAGAGAAGAGACCATCTCAAAATCATTTTGAGATGGTCTCCATAAAATAATTATTTATCCTCTACCGGTTTATAAATTCTTATCCAGTCAACAAGGAATGTATTATTATCTTTATTCATTAATTCTTTGTTTGTCGGAGACAATCCACTTATAGCTCTCCAGCTCTGGTCTTCCATGTTTATAATTATATCCATTTCTTTCGATAGTCCGGTACCCTTAGTAAAATCATTGGGGTCAATAATATTTTTCCCAGATACCCTTCTTACCATTTTACCATCAACATAATATTCCAAATTAAATGGATCTTTCCAGTAAACTCCTACTCTATGGAAATCATTTCTCCAAATAGTTCCATTCACATCTTTATACCAACTTCCAGGATCTGTTGGTTGATAGTCCTGAAACGGATCTCTAATAAACACATGATGACTTAAATGAATTCTATCAGGTCCGTAAAATTTATGTCCATCATCACCTACAACCCTATCGCTACCATATGCCTCTATAATATCAATTTCTTGAGTATCATCAGGACTTAACATCCATACATCCGAAGCCATTGTTGAGTTAGCTATCTTGGCATATGCCTCTACATACACAGGATATACTACTCTAGTTTTAGATGTAACACACCCTGTATAAGTGCCAGGCATCATTTTTTCTTTATCTCCGCTTGTAACCTTAACTATTTTTACATCGTCAGGTCTACTGGTTTCAATTCGCAAACAACCATCTGAGACAGAAATATGATCTCTCTGCCATATTGTAGGAGCTGGTCCTGACCAGTTGGCATGGTAATAATCGGTCCATTTCTTTTCAAAATTACCTTTGTTATTACTGTCAGCAGTATAGTTAAAGTCATCCGACTGACTCTGTAATTCCCATTTCATTCCAGTACCTGCCGAAACTGGTACAGGAAACTTGTCCCATTCATATTCAAATTCTGTTTCAGAATCACCCGGGTCTGTATTTGATCCGTTTTCTGACCCATTCTCTTCTCCATTATTATCTCCTGGCATACAGGAACTACAAGAAATAAATAAAAATCCTAATGATAAAAGCAATAATTTCAATTCCATTCTACAAAAAATTTAATTAATAATATCTAAGAAATAGATAGGGAGCTAACCCTATCTATTTTTAATTTACTATGGACGTTTTTCTATTTTAGTCAATGAAATATCATCAAAATAGAAATTCAATGCTGATGATGATTTTTCATTTGTAGCTCTAATGATAATTCCTGAATCTCCAGCTTTGGAAGATGACATTTTACATGTAACATTCACCCATTGACCTTTAACAAAATCATTATTAAACCATACACCAGTACTCCATTTTGTATCTATTGCAAAATCAAAAGTAATATTTGGATATATTCCATTTACTGGAGTACCATCTAATTCTTGTACATTTATCCACATAGAAAGCAAATAATCAACATTTGCTTCTACAGGGATGGCATAATCTCCTGCTACTTTGGTATCGCAACCCATTATCATTCCTTTACCAGCAGAAATTTCTGCATATGCAACACCGTTACCAGAATGAGCATTATCATTTACCATAGATAATTTATAGTCGTCCCATAGAGTTGCTCCCCAAGAAACTTTATCCCAATCTTCTACAGTACAATTTTCAAAACCTACATCATATCCTGCTTCTTTCAAAAGATTTGACATCTTGAAATCGAAACTTTCCGGTTCTGAAATAAAATTTGTAGCATAAACATAGTCAAGTGTTATCAAATTACCAACAGATGCATCGTATGAAACAGTTATATTATCGGTATTATAAATATCAGTATCTAATACAAGTTTTACAATATTGACATCCGTACTTACTGATTGAATATTTGCAACTACAGGAATCATATTTTCCCCGTTGGTTATATTCAGTGAAAAAGCATTAACAGGACAGTCTGATGCATCTTTCATTGCACGGCTAAATTTCAAACCTATAGTATTGGATGATAATCTTTCAGCACCAATAAAATCAACAGGATCTTCCGAAGCTATAACATTTACCAACTCTGTATATTTTATGCTGCTACGTCCAAAATCACTTGATGACTCCAAGGTAACCTCATACAACCCCGGTGAGTAGAACTGATAAGATGCAATACCGTCAACTGCCTCAACTGTTTTTGCCTTTCCATCTTCACTAACAAAAGTGAAGACATTTTTATTAGGTGCACCTGTAGAAGTAACAGTAAAATCTATGTGATGACCACCTTGCAGCTCATTCTTGGCGCCCGAAGCTAAATTTATTTCAGCACCAGTTTCTCTACACAAAGCGGTAAATGACGCTCTAACACTATCTAAAACCGTAACTTCAACAAACTGTTCCTTTTCATTAGTAAGTCCATCCTCTGTTTCTATTTCCTTACAGAATATTTGTTTAAGAGAAATCTTATGAACTCCAGGAACAATAAAACTAACTTTCAGGTTTTCGGATGCTGAGGTTGTAACTTCCGTAGAATCTAAATTAATGGCTACACCTTCAGGGAAAGTCCATGTTCTGGATTCAACACCTCTTGACAAATCCAGAAATGACATCCAACCATTAACTTGCATCAAATTCGCTTTATTTCCAAAAGAAGTAGTAACATACTCCTGGACTATATCTTCGTTAAACTCATAGTCCTTTTGGCAACTTATTCCTAAAAAGGCTAAAATAACTAATAATATTTTATTTATTGTCTTCATCGTATTAAAATTTAATTCTGTAATGCTTTATTATTCTGAACTTCACAGCTAGGTATTGGGAAATAATCGTGAACATCCGACTGATATACCTTTGAACGCATCTCAAAATCAGGACGCACACGTTCCTTAACATTTAATGGTGGAATCTGTTCTGTAGAACTTATTGTTGTACTTGTAATAGACCCACATAAATTCAAACGTATACCTTGTTCTTCACTCCAACATTGTTCGAAGCACTCTTTAACCAATCCCCAACGAACCAAGTCAAGCCAGCGATGACCTTCAAAAGCCAATTCAAGCAAACGCTCAGCCATTCTTAAATGCATCAATACATTATCCTTATTGGCAGGAATCATCTCAAAGTCTGTGTAATTATTTGCAAATTTAGAGACCCACAATTTAGGGAAAAATCCATTATTCTCTGTTATATAATCCTTAAGTTTTACTACCCCTGCACGTTCTCTTACTTTATCAATATATTCTATTGCCAAATCTACATCACCATCATCTTCAAGAATAGCTTCGGCATACATTAACAAAACGTCAGCATATCTAATAGCTCTGTAATTTATACCTGTTCTACATCCTGTAGTAGGATCCTCAGATTCCACTCTATCCCAACGTGTCCATTTCCTTACTTTAGAACTCTGACCATATCCAAAGTTTACTTTTCCTTTGGCAACAAGATTTCCATCAGCATCATATTCATCAACAAGAGGAGCCTTATAATAATCACCGTCACCTTTCTCAACTACAATTGTTGCGTATGTTCTCATAGAGTTCAAATGTCCAGCTTTTGTCCATTCAGCATCAGGATCCATAACATCTGCCGAAACAAACATTTCGTGGCAATGGTAGGTAGGTAACACTGTATTGTAACCACCTGCAAAAAGAGAAGCAAACTGGTTTGCAATAGATACACCTTCCGAACCATCTATCTCGTCATGCAGGTTTCCACTATTTCCTGGCTTGTAGTTATCGGAGAAAGAGACTTCAAATACAGATTCCTTATTAAACTCATTATCAGTGGTAAAGTTATCCATATAATTTTCTTCCAGTTCATATAAGTTGCTTTCAACTAATTGCTTAAAGCATTCTCTTGCCAACTTCCATTCTTTCTGGAAAAGATAAGTCTTACCCAACATAGCTGTAGCCGCACCCCAAGTGATATGTCCGTCATTACCGTTGGGCCATACTTTAGGTAATATTTGAGCAGCCTGAAAATCCGGAATAACCATTTTATTTATTACATCATCCTTTGATGAAAAAGGAATGTTCATTTCTTCTGCCGAAGAAGCCATTTTATCATGTATTACGGCTCCACCATAAGTATTGGCAAGGAAAAAATAGTCATATCCTCTAATAAAACGTGCCTGAGCTATTATCTGTTCTTTCTTCTCTTGTGTAAGGAAATCTGCATTTTCAATGTAATGTAATATTTGATTTGCTCTGAAAATACCTACGTACAATTGTGACCAACGGTTTTCAACATATGGTGAAGAGCTATCCCACTTTAACTGGGTGAAGATATTTTGAGTACTATACCATGTTTCTGTACCTGCCAAATCACTTCTTAGCATTTCGAAAGTCAATCCTGAACCACTTACATATTCCAACTGCAAAGAACCATACAATGCATTTACAGCCTTATCAAAGTCAGCTTCGGTTTTCCAAAACGAGCCATCAGTCAGAGAATTGGGATTAACTTGTGACAGCAAGGCATCTTCACAACTCGTAAAAGTTCCCCCAATAAGAGAGAAACATAATATATAAGCTAATTTCTTTATCATAGTTTTAAAAATTTCAGTTAATCAAATTAAAAATCAAGCTGTACACCAAATAAGAATTTTCTTGTTATAGGATAGTTGGCTTTATCAACACCTCGGCTTGCAACACCATCTCCACCAACTTCAGGATCATATCCCTCATATTTAGTAAATGTAAACGGATTTTGTGCAGTTACATATATTCTTGCATAATCCAAAATACCTTTAAACCACTTTCTAGGTAAAGAATAGCCCAATGTTATATTGCGTAATCTTAAGAATGTTCCATCTTCCAGAAAGTAATCTAATCTAGGATTACAATTATATGGTTCAGGTACAGGTATATCTGAGTTGATATTGTTTGGAGTCCACATATCATATAATTCAACGTGTCTTACTCCTGCGTATGCAAACTGTTTTGCACCGTTGTATACCATATTTTTATGTGAATAATATAGCTGAGTAGAAAAATCAAAACCTTTATAATCAGCATTAAAAGTTAAACCCATTTCAAATTTAGGCATACTGCTTCCCTTATAAACACGATCCTTATCATCAATTATATTATCACCATTCTGGTTTACCAGTTTCAAGTCTCCCAATTTTGCATTTGGCATATAAGACTTAACAGCATCCAGTTCTTCCTGAGTCTGTATTACTCCATCTGATTCAATTAAGAAAAATGAACCAGCAGGATAACCAACTTTCATATATGTTGTAACATTATCATTATTCAACCAGGAACCAAGTTTACTATTAGCCAAAGGTATTTCATTCATATCACCCAACGAAGTAATTTCATTGATATTTTTAGTGAATGTCCCTATCAATGACCAGTTCATGCCAAATTTTGTATGTCCTTTGTATGTAGCCGAGAACTCAAAACCCTTATTTACCATGTTTCCGATATTAGAAGTAATTGAGTTATTTCCCCAACCTACATTTGTACCAGATGATGCAGGAATAATCACATCAAGCAACATATCCTTCTTATTATTCTTATACATATCAAAACTCAAGCTTAAAGCTCCTCTTAATAACGAAGCATCAAGACCGATATTCTTTGATACATTTGTTTCCCATACTATGTTAGGATTGGAATACGCTCTCTGTATAGCACCCAGACCTAACTGATCGCCTGTTTCCGGTCCCCAAACATAATCAATCTGGTTGCGGATGTAAGATGCATATTTATAGTCACCAATACCTTCATTACCAACCTCACCATAACTGGCTCTCAATTTAAGATTGCTCAACCAATCTACATTTTTCAAGAACTTTTCTTCATTAATATTCCAACCCAATGAAACACCAGGGAAGAAAGCATATCTGTTATTCTTAGCCATTCTTGAAGAACCGTCGTAACGTCCACTGGCAGATAACATATAACGACCGTCATAAGCATATTGTAAACGGAACAACTTTCCTACAATTACATGAGTAGATTTAGATCCTCCAATTGATGTAAGAACATTTCCTGCATCGAAAACAGGTGTATCATTACTAATGAAATCTTTTTTAGACATTGCGCTCTGCACCCAGTCTGTCTTTTCAATAGTATAACCGATTACAGCACCTACTTTGTGCTTTCCGAATGTTTTATCATAACTTAATACATTTTCCATAGTAAGTTTCATGCTTGAATTATCCTCCTGCAAAAGACTTGCATCAACTCTACTTGAAGCTGTGTTAAGGTTCCCGTTTTTATCATAAACCATAAACTGAGGTTCAAAGAAATCTCTTTTATATTGCCAATAGTTATAACCTAAATTCACCTGATAAGTAAGACCGTCAATAATCTCTATCTTAAAGTTTGCTGCTATATTATGAGAATTTTCAACTCTGTCATCAGAATTAGTCAATATACGAGCCAAATATCCCAAATGTTCTACGTTGTTATCAGCATCAATTTCTACTTCACTTCCATCTTCCATATTCAATGGTTTCATATATGGTTTCTGATATTGTGCAAACTGATATACATTCCAAGGCTCAACAGATTTATCAGAATGATTTAAGCCAATACTTACAAATCCACTGAAACGACCTTTCTTAAATGTTGCATTTGCACGGGTAGAGAATCTTTCGTAACCGGAATTAATAAGAATACCATCCTGTTTGAAATAGTTGGCATTAACATTATAAGTCATAACATCACTACCGCCACTTACAGTCAAGTTATAATTTTGCATTGGGGCATTATCTAAAGTTACTGATCCAATAAAATCGGTATTATAATCCATTGCATCGGGATTATAATATAAGTCGGAAGAGTTACCACCTAAAGCACGCTGATACATTTCATCAACATACAACTGCTGTGGTGTACTAAGCAATGGAGTTCCTGATACAATGTTCTGTAGACCATAATAACCAGAGAAACTTACTTTTGCTTTACCTGCTTTACCGCGTTTTGTCGTAATCAATATAACACCATTTGAAGCACGTGTTCCGTATACTGCAGCCGAAGCACCATCCTTCAACACATCTATTGTTTCAATTTCTTCCGCAGGTAAATTAGGATTACCGTCAGCCGGTATTCCATCTACGACATAAAGAGGACTTGAATTACCATTAATAGAACCCAATCCACGAATTTGAATAACAGCGCCATCTCCAGGACGACCGGAACTTTCAGTAATATTCAAACCTGAAATCTTACCTTGCAAAGTTTTTGTAAAATCCGAACCTGCTATTTTTAGCATTTCATCAGACTTTATCTGCGAAACAGCACCTGTTAATTCTTTTTTCTTCTGTACACCATAGCCAATAGCTACAACCTCAGCAAGCATAACAGATTCTTCTTTTAAAGAAACATTAATTTGTGTTTTTCCATTAACAGAGATTTCTTGTGTTTCATAGCCTATGAAACTGAATACGAGAGTCGACTTACTATCAGCCTCCAAAAAATAATTACCATCAAGGTCAGTAATTGTCCCTGCGGTATTATCACCTTTAACAGAAACTGTAGCACCTATTATAGGATCTTTCATTTCGTCTGTAACTTTTCCACTAATAGTAATCTTTTGTGCACTAATTGCAGATACACAAAACAGAAGCATTACCAATAAAGGTAACCTCTCCCACTTTTTGTTTTTGATTTCCATAAATTGATTTTTTAGCAAACAATAAATTAATTTTTTTGCAAAGAAAGTGATAGTTGGTGTTTTATATATATTGGAAAAGAGTTTTTAATATGGTGTATTTGCATACAATGGCATTTTTTTTATAAAAGTTCTCATCTACAATATAAGCAATTATAGACATTTAATTTTACAAGTGCAAATATACAGCTGATGGTAGATCAGATTGAGTTTCACCCTGGATATACACAAGTGGATACAGTACTTTATTGCCAGAGAAATAATATTACAGTAAAGCATGGAGTCCGCTTGGAAACGGATATATGCTGCAGTATCCTGTTCTATGTGAAATAGCATCAAGATACAATAAATCGGTGGCTCAGCTATGTTTGAGATGGGTACTACAGAACAACGTTGTTCCACTGCCAAAATCTCTGAACAAAGAAAGAATAATTCAGAATGCCGATGTATTTAATTTCGAACTTACATCTGAAGATATGAATTTAATAACGAATATGGAAACATGCGGGTTCTCCGGCTACTACATAGACGAAAATATGGAATAATACGTTTAAACATAAACTTCCCCTAAAAAATTAAAAGTATTTTATAGGAGAAGTACTCAAATACCATACTTTTTTTTCAAAAAACCACTGATTAGTTTTTTTTAATGGTAATACCTTTGCCAATAAAGAAAAGGATTGTTTGAGCAAGTGGTATACATAATTAAGGTAGATTGTTTTCAAGAGATAACAAACAGAATTATTTAATGGTTGTTGCATTGCAGCAACCATTTATTATTTAATTATTAACAAATGGCGTTTTATGAAAACATCTGAAATTCTAAAAGCAACTCTCTTACTTGTTCCGGCAATTGCATGGGCAGAAGGAAACAACGAACAAAAAAAAAACAAACATTGTGTTTATTCTCTCAGATGATGCCGGATATGCTGATTTCGGTTTTCAGGGAAGCAAACAGTTTGAAACTCCCAATCTTGACAAGCTGGCGGAAAACGGAATGATACTCCACCAGATGTATACCACCGATGCGGTGAGCGGACCATCAAGGGCAGGACTTATGACCGGACGCTACCAGCAGAGATTCGGTATCGAAGAGAACAATGTAGTGGGATACATGAGCAAGCACGGTAAATACGGACTTGACATGGGTGTTCCTACTTCAGAAAAGTTTATATCAAACTATCTTAGCGAAGCTGGTTATGTTTGTGGAGCATTCGGAAAATGGCATCTGGGAGCTACAGACGAATATCATCCTTACAGAAGAGGTTTTGACCAATTTGTGGGATTCCGTTCGGGAGGTAGAAATTATTATCCTTATCAGAATGAAGAAGAGTCCTTTGCCGATGAGGGTGTGGAAAACAGACTTGAATACGGATTCGCTCATTTCAAGGAACCGGATAAGTATATGACTTACCTGCTCGCCGACGAAGCCTGCAAGTTCATTGAGGAAAATGCAAAAAAACCTTTCTTTGTTTATCTGGCATTCAACGCTGTACATGCTCCGCTACAGGCTGAAAAGGAAGACCTGGCGAAATTTGCTCACCTGAAAGGTAAAAGAAAAAGTCTTGCTGCCATGGCATGGGCAATGGACAAGGCTTGCGGACAGGTGTTCGACAAGCTTAAAGAACTGGGACTTGACAAAAATACAATCATAGTGTTTACTAACGATAACGGTGGACCTAACGGAACTGAAACTTCCAACTATCCTCTGAGCGGTATGAAAGCTACCTTCCTTGAGGGTGGTGTAAGAGTTCCTGCCATAATTTCTTATCCTGGTGTGATAAAGAAAGGTAGCCACTACAACAAGCCTACAAGCTTCCTCGATTTCTTGCCTGCTTTCATCAATCTTGCAGGTTACGACAAGGAAATTGCAAATCCGCTGGATGGTGTAGACATTATTCCCTATCTTACTGGCAAAAATAACGGTCGTCCTCACCAGACTCTTTACTGGAAAATTGAAAACAGAGGCGTTGTGAGAGACGGCGACTGGAAGTTCATGCGTTTCCCTGACAGACCAGCAGAACTATACGATATAAGTAAGGATGAAGGCGAACAGAATAATCTGGCCGACAAACATCCTGACTTGATAAGAAAATATTATAAGATGTTGTCAGACTGGGAAATGACACTAGACAGACCTATGTGGATGCTGGAAAGAAAATACGAAAAGCGCGTGCTTGAACAGTTCTATGAGCAGGAAGAATACAGACGTCCTAAAGAATATAAATAATAGACAAATAAGTTATAAGACTGAGCGAAGGAACGGATTCTTAATGTCAAGGCTAAACAAACAAGTAACTTTAGCCTTGACACTTACTTTATTAAAACAAAAGAGATAAGTAAGTGATCTAAAATATTTTTATATTCAACATAAAATATTAATATTGTATCATGATATTTTAGAATGTAAATCATGAAACATATAAAAGTGCTTGAATTAAGTGAGGCTAATCGCCTCGAATTGGAGAAAGGCTATCATAATGGCCCTACTCATAACTATCGTATCAGATGCAAATCCATATTGTTGAAGTCATCAGGAAAATCAGCTTCAGAAATAGCTGAAATATTCGATGTGACAATACCAACAGTATACGCTTGGATAAAACGTTATAAAGAAAATGGTATCAAAGGCTTAAAAACACGTCCCGGCCAAGGTCGTAAACCTATAATGGATTGTTCCGATGAGGAAGCAGTCCGTAAGGCTATAGAGGAAGACCGTCAGAGCGTGTCAAAAGCACGCGAAGCCTGGGAAAAGGCTTCCGGTAAAAAAGCCAGCGACATTACCTTCAAACGTTTTTTAGGAGCATTGGTGCAAGATATAAGCGAATAAGAAAACGCCCAAGGGGTACCCCCTCACCGCAACTCTATTCATACAAGAAAGAGAAGTTGCAAGAACTTGAAAGCCTTGATTCCAAAGGTTAAATAGAACTTTAACCTGTTGGCGGAATTAAAATAGCGCATATTTAACTCTGCCAATAGGCTTTTCATTTTTGTAGTTAATATATTGAAGGATTGTAAGTGCGCTAATCTTCCCAATAATCCGGGCAAACAATCCATCTGTATCTTTCGCATAATTCCTTATAATCATAAACTGGTCACACAATTGCGAGAATAGGGTTTCAATTCTTTTTCTCGCTTTGGCAAAAGCCGGAAATGTTGGCTTCCATTCTTTTTGATTACATCTGTATGGTACCTCCAATCTGATATTGGCAGTTTCAAACAAATCCAATTGCGCTTGGGCACTTATATATCCTCTGTCCCCTATGACTGTACAATTACTATAATCCACTTTCACATCCTTCAGGTAATGAATGTCATGCACACTTGCCTTAGTGAGGTCAAAGGAATGGATGATACCACTTAACCCGCAGACTGCATGGAGTTTATACCCATAATAATACATGCTTTATGATGCGCAGTATCCTACCCCAGGTGCTTTTCTAAAATCCTTCTTTCCCATACTGCAACGTTTGGAACGGGCAATACGACATACTTCTATCGGTTTCGAATCAATACAGAAATAGTCTTCACCACCATCCATTTTAGAAACCATTCTTCTCGGATTGCATTACATAGGGAGGAAGTTATTTTACGCCTGTCATTGTATTGTCGGCGGGAAATAAGGTTGGGTATTTCAACCCTATATTCCTGTAGCTTTGCAAACAACAGCGACTCACTGTCAATACCAACAGCCTCTGATGCCATGTTCAAGGCCACTACTTCAAGGTCTGAGAATTTAGGGACGACTCCTCGTCTTGGTACATTCCCGGATTCATTGACTAAATTGCCGGCAATTTGCTTGCATATGTTCAGTAATTTTGCGAATATTGCATATAAGTTGTGCATACGATATTTGTCTATTAAAAGTTTAGTCACCTTTAATTTACTAAATATCAACAATATGCACAACTTTTTAAACATAAATCTTTTATAATTTAATTCCGCCAACAGGTAACTTTATTATGCTGATGAAAGTCATGTATGTACCGATGGTTATGTACCTTACGAATGGCAGTTCAAAGATGAGAATGTATATATTCCATCCGAGAAAGCTGCAAGACTTAATATCTTTGGAATGATTACCAGAAGAAATCAATATAAAGGCTTTACAACACAAGAATCCATCAATGCAGACAGGCTTGTGGATTATCTTGACAGGTTCTCTTTTGAGGTAAAGAAGAAAACGGTGGTTGTACTTGATAATGCTTCTGTCCATAGGAACCGAAAGATAAAGGAAATAAGAAAGATATGGGAGGATAGAGGATTATTCCTTTTCTATCTTCCACCATACTCTCCGGAACTTAATCCAGCCGAGACACTATGGCGTATATTGAAAGGCAAATGGATAAGACCTGCTGATTACAATACTAAGGACTCGCTTTTCTATTGTACAAACAGAGCTCTTGCATCTGTAGGGACGAACTTATTTGTGAATTACTCATATGTATAAAATTAATTTTGAATAGTTACTTATGAAAAAATTTTGTTTATTCTTTTGCATAATATTTACTTGTATAATTAAGGTTTTCCCGCAATATGTAATAAATGGCGAAGAGTATGAATTCCGTACCAGGAATTTGCCTCAAAGTGAAGTCAATGATCTAATTCAGGATAAGTATGGTTTTATCTGGATAGCAACACTTGATGGTCTGTACAGATATGACGGTTATGAATATAAGGCATATTTGAGTGACGGGCAGGAAGGGGCTATAAGTACAAATATGATTCTGAGTCTGGATATTGACAGCTATAATAATCTGTGGGTTGGTACTTATGGACGCGGATTGTCACGTTTTGACTACGAAACAGGTGAATTTATAAATTTTCCCATTGAGATACTTATAAACAGAAAAGATTTAAAGGGGGGGGACATTACAGCGGTAATGGTTGACTCGCAGAATGATATATGGATAGGAATGAATTATGGTTTGTTAAAGATTAAATTCGACCATAAGGAAAATATTATAACAGAAAGACATTTTTTTGAGTTCGAGGGAAATGCTTCCAGTGACGCAATAAAGGATATATATCAGGATGTATATGGTAATATTTGGATTGCTAGGAATGCATATACTGAACTGGTGACAGGTATAAAGGACGATAAGCTGGTTTCAAATAAAATTTACATCTCAGGCAATATCATAACTGGTGATAAGAGTGCTATTCTTGTAGGTGGATCTAAACTGTTTAAAATAGAACCTCATGACGGTACTTTTGATAACATTACTCCTGTCCTGCTATACGATAAACCTGTATCTGCACTAATAAAAGATTTTGATAATATTTGGGTGGCAAATAGAAGGGGTTTGGAATATCTTTCCCAATCAGAGGATAATGAAAATTATTCAACTCAATTCAGTCTTAATAAGGAGTTTGTCAAATCTTTGAATAGCAATAATGTGTCATGCTTGATGACTGACTCTGAAAACAATATATGGATTGGAATCAGAGGTGGAGGACTATACTCACTAAACAAGAAAGCACATAAGTTTCAGAATTATATACCCAAAGGTTTTCATAAAGATCCTTCCGGTAGAAAACAGAAGAGTGAATGTATGCAGGTTCGTGCGGTTTTTGAGGACTCCGACGGTAATTTGTGGTTAGGTGAAGAAGAAGAAGGGGTGTTCAGGCTCTCTGCAGATAAAAATTATAATGATTTGTTTCAAGTTGTAAATGTCAATTCAAAATATGAGAATAGAGGTTATGCTTTTGAAGAAACAAAACTCAAAAATGGTCGTAAACTGATATGGGTAGGAACAAGTTTTCCGGCAAATCTTGTTGCAATAGATAACAAAACTGCCGATATTGTAAATTACTCTTGTCCTTCATCACTTAAAATGGGCTTCGTGTTCTCAATAGAAAAAACTTCGGAAAATGTTTTGTGGATTGCCACTTACAGTAATGGAGTTTTCAGATTACAGCTTGATAACAATGGAAATGTTGTGGATTACAGACATTTCACTATATATAATTCTGATTTATCTTCGAATATAATCCGTTCTTTGTATTTTGATAATAAATCTAAAATATGGATAGGTACTGACAGTGGATTGAATTTTATTGATATCAATGATGAAAATCTGAAAGTAAACCGTATAACATTCAGTGGGGATAGTGACTGGTTCAATCATCTTTATGTTCTTGATATAAAGGAATATAATGGAAAACTGCTGATGGGCTCAATGGGTAATGGATTAATATTATACGACTATATTAATAACAGTTGCACAAAACTGACTACAAAGAACGGGCTGCACAATAATTCCATTAAAACTGTGCTGACAGATCAGGATAATAATGTATGGGTATCGAGCAACAAAGGTATTTCCAGAGTCAATCTAACAGATAACAGCATTATCCATTATGGAAAAGATAATGGCATATCCGAAGAAGAATTCAGTGAAATATGTGGTGTTAAACGTCATAACGGTGAACTTGTATTTGGAAGCAGAAGGGGAATTCTTGTGTTCAGGGGTAATGAAATAGTGAAAAATGAGAGAAAGCCAAAAGTCTTTATAACAGACATGCTGACTAATGGTACATCATTAAAATTTAATTCCGAGCACAGTGAGCTGGTACTGGATTATGATGACAGGAATGTAGCGTTCAGATTTACCGGACTACAGTTGTCCAATCCAGGAGGATTAAAGTATTACTATAAGCTTGAAGGTTTTGACAACGAATGGCAGCTAACTAACAGTACTCAGAGAACTGCAAGATACACCAACTTGCCTGAGGGCGATTATATATTTATTGTAAAAGCCAGTAATGAAGATGGTTTTGTTAGCGAACATCCAGCCCAATTGAGTTTCACCGTAAAGCCACCATTTGTACGTAGCGGACTGGCATACTTTATTTATTTCTTACTGTTTGTCGTCCTTATGTATATATCTTATTTGATATTAAAAGCTTTCTATAGAAAGAAAAAAGAAGTACTTGCAGCAAATCTTGAGGCTAAGCAGGCTGAAGAAATTACACAATACAAGCTTCAGTTCTTTACGGACGTGTCGCATGAGTTCAGGACACCTCTCACTCTCATTGAGATACCTTTGGAGTCGGCAATCAATAATTGTGGATCTGACAAGAAACAACTTTATTATTTGACCCTCATACGCCAAAATGTTTCCACATTGAAAATTCTTATAAATCAGTTGTTGGATTTCAGAAAAATAGAACGTGGGAAGCTACAGTTTAATCCGTATCCGGTTAATGTGTCAGATGTGGTTGGAGATATTTATTCGAGGTTTAAGTGTCTCTCAGAGAGCAGGAATATAATATATTCTATAAATACTCCTGAAGAAGCTGCAGTTTCGATGATAGATATTTCTTTATTTGAGAAAGTAATTGCAAATGTAATTTCAAATGCATTCAAATATACCCCACAAGGAGGAAGTATAAGTGTATATGTAGCGAATGATGCCAATACCATAACAGTGTCTGTACAGGACACAGGTGAAGGTATTTCTGAGGAAGAACTGTCGCATCTGTTTGAGAGATTCTATCAAGGCAAGGAGCATAATAAACTCAAGCAGGCTGGTACGGGTATCGGTCTGTCTATGTGTAAGAATATTATTGATGTTCATGGAGGAAATATCGAAATTTTCAGTAAATCGGGTGAAGGAACAAAATGTAATATTATACTGAAGAGAGAACTTACAGAACATGTGACATTGAGTGAGATTCCATATTATGATATATTAAGGAAAGACACTCTATCGCTTATTGACGACGAATTATCGTCTATGGATTTTTCGAATAATGAAGTTAAACAGGAGACTAACCAGTCGGAGGATTCAGAACTTCATAAACTGACTTTACTGATTGTAGAGGATAATGACCAGATGAGAAATGTGGTTGCCGAGAATCTTTCTTCCGATTTTGAAGTCATTACTGCTGGAAACGGAAAGGAAGGTCTTGAAAAATGTAAGGAGTTTTATCCTAATCTGATAATTACAGATATACGCATGCCGATAATGAATGGTATTGACATGTGTATTGAGATAAAGAAAGATGAGGAGATAAGCCATATTCCGATTATAGTACTAACAGCTAATAATTCTGTCAAGAACAGACTGGACAGTTATAATCTGGCTAATGTTGATTCATATCTTGAAAAACCTTTTGAAATGTCCACTTTGCGTGGGGTAATAAAAAGTATATTGGCCAATAGAGCCAGATTGCAGGAGCAATACTCAAAAAATGCTATTATATCTCCTGAAAAGGTTGCCAGTACAAAGACTGACCTCAATTTTATGACCGAGATTATTAATATTATTAAAAGGGAAATGAGTAATCCGGAGTTAAGTGTAGAACTGATTGCCGATGAGTATGGTGTTTCGCGAACATATTTAAACAGGAAAATCAAGGCTATTACAGGAGACACAACTTTGAAATTTATACGTAATATAAGATTCAAATATGCGGCTCAGTTACTTCAGTCTGGCGAGAAGAATGTCTCCGAGACTGCGTGGGAGATTGGTTATAATGATGTCAATACTTTCAGACTTAGGTTTAAGGAAATGTTTGGTGTAACTCCTACATCATATTTAAAAGGAAAATCAGAGGATGAGAGACCGTAATTCAAACTGTGTCAATCCTAAACAAGCCTGATTATCTCAAATTTTACTTTCGGATAAACACCTGAAAATCAGATGTATTCGAAGTAATATTTAACTAAATAAATGACAAGTTAAAGGGTTGACACAGCTCTATTTACGTAGCCTACGTAGCCTCTATTTCTAAATAAAATCTTATAATACCCTGAAATATTAGTTCTTTAAAGCATTGTCAATAATAGCTTTTATTTTAGGATATTTTTCGTCAGTATCGCCAACTTTTTCTCTAAGTTTAGCCAGACGCACTTTCATATCTTTCAGAACATCTTTATATTCGGGATCATTTGCTACGTTTTTCATTTCCATAGGATCCTTTTTCAAGTCATAGAGTTCGAAAGCAACCGGAGTTTGTACCACCTTATGACTGCCTTTATCTCTTAACCACCACATTGAAGGAGTGCCCATTGTCTTTTCGTCATAATGTCTTCCGTAGAACAATATCAGTTTATAATCTTTTGTTCTTATACCAATATGTGCAGGAATATCATGGTGAATCATGTGCATCCAGTATCTGTAGTAAACCTCATCTTTCCAGTTTGCAGGAGTTTTACCTTCAAATACATCAGCAAAGCTTTTTCCGTCCATATATTCTGGAGCCTTACCGCCTGCCAGTTCAATCAGAGTAGGAGCAAAGTCTATATTATTTATCATTAAATCGTTATGTACACCTCTTTGCTTAGATTTTGGATCTCTCACAATAAAAGGCATTCTCATTGATTCATCATACATCCATCTTTTGTCCTGCAAGTCATGTTCACCAAGCATCATACCCTGATCCCCTGTATAAACAATAATGGTATTTTCCCAAAGTCCCTCTTTTTTCAGGTAGTCAAACAGCCTTTTCAAGTTGTCGTCCACACCTTTTACACATCTCAGATAATCTTTCAGGTATCTTTGGTACGCTTCGTATGTATCCTTTTTAGGATCACCTGTATTTATTTTATAGTCTTCTGCGTAGCTTCTGTTCTCATGTCTTCTTGAAATAGAAGTACCGATGAAGTGTCTCAGAGAGTCATTTTTCCCTCTTGTAGCCTCAGAACCCCATCCATCCTGATTATAAAGCGATTCCGGTACCGGAACTTCTGTATCTTCGAGATAATATTTATATCGTGGAGCATACTCAAACATGTCGTGAGGAGCTTTATAGTGATGCATCAGGAAGAAAGGTTTGTTCTTGTCACGTCTGTTTTTCAGCCAGTCAATAGTTATATTTGTAATAACATCCGAAGAATATCCATTTGTCTTTACCTGATTTTTAGGCCATTCTTTGTTACTTATTTCATTTGTAAGAAATGTGGGATTAAAATATTCACCCTGTCCTCCATGACCGTTAAGAACTTTGTAATAATCAAAGTTTGCAGGTTCGTTTTTCAGATGCCATTTACCCACCATGGCAGTCTGATATCCCATTTTGCTGAATTCCTTCACAAGATATTGTCTGTCTACATCAAGTTTTTCGTCAAGTGTAAGAACTTCGTTATGGTGAGAGTATTGTCCGGTCATTATGCATGCACGGCTAGGAGTGCTGATAGAGTTCGTACAGAAACAATTATCGAATACTACTCCGTCACTGGCCAGTTCATCAATATTAGGAGTAGGATTAAGTTTTGCCAGATGGCTTCCGTAAGCTCCAATAGCTTGCGAAGTGTGGTCATCTGACATGATGAATATCACGTTCATCGGTTTTTCCTGAGCCATACTGCACACAGTGGGTACAACTGCAATAACTGTTGCCAAGCTGCTGTTAAAATTAAATTTTACCATGGTATGTTAATTTTTTATTTTATGATAAACTTGTTTTTCTGTTGTAATACCCTAAATATGTATCGTTCATATTTCGTTATATTTAAAGGCTTATAAAGTTTTCAAAATATATGAATCTGTCTGATAAGCCTTATTTATATCTGTTTCATTTTCCGGTAACAGGTATGCTACTATATAATACACTTTATCTTTTTCATATTCTACACTATATTCAAGATTGAAGCTGGCATATCCTGCAAAGAGTTTCCTCGAATTTCTACAAATTTCTTTTTTGTCTTTATTATATATTATTACTACCGCATTACAATTATAGTCGGCTGTATATATCAGTTCCGTGCTATATTTGTTTTCTTTATTTTTGAGTATTCTATTCTCCTTATTAGTTATATTTATGTTATTTCCAAACACTTTATTTTGGCTTTCTTCAGTTTCTACATTTATATCTATAAGAGTATAAGCCCTAACCCAGTCATAATATGTTTTATTCATTGTTTCATCAGCAAGTTCCTCATCGCTAGGGAGCTCTATCCATGGATATGGGTATGTTTCCACTACCATGTTTACGCCCATAGGTTCAGTAAAATAAAATGGATCGTTAGTGTCTCTATTATAGAATTCCACACTTCCTGATTGAGTGTTGTTTAGATAGAAAGTGGCTGAACTTTTGTCTTTCCACCAACAACCATACACATTGAAATCGTCCGATGGTACACCTCCATCCTCTCTGTATAGCCTTGTTTCTTTAGCTCTGATGTCTTTCTGTACATTTTCTCCCTCTGGAGTAAACCAATAATGAACATTTGAGTTCATTCCTTTATAAAAGAAATTTCCGTTGAAATCACCAGTCCTGCCTATACATTCACAAATGTCAAGTTCTTGTTTAAACATTCCCGGTGCAGCTCCTTCAGGTTGTTTTCCGTCGGTAGGAAATTTTCCACTTCTGTTTGAAAGCCAAAACGTTGATGAGAGTGTCGTTTTATTTGCTTTGAATCTGCATTCATAATAGCCATAGTGAGCCTTTTCTTCTTTAGATACTACAGCTGCACATGAAATGTTGAATTCAGTACCATTAACAACTATCGGATTGTTCATTTTTATACCCTCAAGTACCATACATCCGTCTTTAAATGAAACTCTTTCCTCTTCAAATAGACCGGGTTCACGACCTTTCCATGTAGGGTGTGGATTTATCCATTTTGACTCATCCAATTCACTGGCATTGAAATCATCAGTAAACATATCATTTACAATCCATCTTTGCCCAGTAGGGGGTAAAGGGATTGTTTTTATTTTTTCACTTACAGGGAAAGTATTTTCGGGAAATTCTTCTGTATTATTATTGTCTGCACCTTCCTGATTATTGACAGATTCTTCTTGACCTGTTTCTATAATAACTTCATTGCAGTTTGCGAATGTTATTGCACACAATATTAATATGTTTGTAAGGCTAATTCTTTTTTTCATAATTACCAATTTAAATTTACAACAGTAGCAGAACTAAATCTGCTGCCGTTGTAAATGATTATAAAAAGTATTACTTTGCTTGGTTTTTCATTTATAATAAATTTATACGAAAATAGCTTGTCGAATATCTTATTTGTGATATTGTCGTGGTTTACTTAAACTCACGTAATTTTTAATACAAAGCAAATTTATAACTTCCGAATTGATGGAATAGTAGGTGTTTTGAAATTAAAGAGTGGGTATTTTCGTTTTTTCAGATAGAATCTTGGTTTTCAAGGTATCCAGATTGTACAAATAGTCAGATGCTTGTTGGTAATTAAAGCACCTGACCATAAAAATGATGTTTTTAGTTCTTATAAACAATATTATTGTCTGCTTTCAGAACATATTTTTTTGTTTTCTCAGTGTCAATATTATGTATGAAGGTTTCTTCTGTTAATGCAGCACTATTCAGTGTAACAGTTCTGGTTTTACTGTCATTACCCGCAGTGCTTACCAAATCCACTTCTACAGTTTTATCACCATGGTTCATGATTCTTATAGTAGACACTAGTTTGTCAACTGTTTTGTCTGTAACTGGTTTTGCTATCACAGTACCATTGAGTTCAATTCTAAGAACATGGGCATATTCTGTAGGTTTCTGTTTCGGGAATTTCACTTTCAGACCTATATCTGTAAGTTTGAATTCAAGCTTTTCTTCTGATCCGAGCATACTTACAGATTTTATCTCCACATTCTCTATATAATCTTTTGCAAACGATTTGATAAGAACTTCATCATCCCATGCAAGTGATATTGCATATACTTTATTATCACGAGTTGTAAAACGAATGTCTTGAGCTGTGTATTCGGTTTTTTCATTATCTGTCATATAACCGGCAGTTCCCTTGTTTTCTCCTTCGCCTGGAGTAACCCATGGACGAGAGCAATAGATTGCTTCACCATTAACTTTAAGCCATTTTCCTATCTCTTTAAGAACATTCTTTTGTTCGTCTGTAATAGTTCCGTCAACTTTTGGTCCTACGTTAAGCAATAGGTTACCATTCTTGCTGACTATATCCACAAAGTCATCGATAATATGGTCTGGAGTTTTGTTCTCCTCATCAGGACAGTAGCTCCATGATTTTTTACCTATTGATGTATCGGTTTGCCATGAGTGTTTACGTATTCTGTCACTTTTACCACGTTCGATATCGAATACCTGGATATTATCACCATAGCCGAATTTGGTATTTACAACAACTTCCTTACCCCAGTCAAGCGCATTATTGTAATAATAGGCCATGAATTTATAGAAAGTAGGCTGGAACGGATATTTTCCTACAGTCCAGTCAAACCATATCAGTTCAGGCTGATATTGGTCAATCAGTTCGTAGGTATGCAAGAGGAATTCACGTCTTGACTTTTCGTTAGAACCTTCATATTTACCGTAGTAAGGAGTCATACCTTTACCTTCAGGCTGGTGCAGACGTTCGCCGTAAAGAGAAATACTCATATCCTGAACATCGGATGGTGTGTCCATTCCATATTCATAAAACCAAGCATTCTCGCATCTGTGCGATGATAACCCGAAATGAAGTCCTTCTGCTATGATTGCCTTTTTTAGTTCGCCAATAACATCCCTCTTAGGACCCATATCTACCGAGTTCCACTTATTGAAGGTACTATTGTACATAGCAAAACCATCGTGATGTTCGGCTACAGGTACCACATACTGCGCTCCTGATTCCTTGAAAAGCTCTGCCCATTCCTGTGGATTGAAGTTCTCGGCTTTAAACATAGGAATAAAATCTTTGTAGCCAAATTCTGTCAGTGGACCATACGTTTCTACATGATACTTGTTAATAGGATGTCCTTCTTTATACATCCATCTTGAATACCATTCGCTGCCGTAGGCAGGCACAGAATAAACACCCCAATGAATGAATATACCGAACTTGGCATCTTCAAACCATTTCGGTATTCTGTAGTTTTGTGCAATTGATGCAGAATCCGGTTTGAATATGTCAGTACCAATTGGAGAAGCTGTAGTCTCAATGTTGGGCTTGTATTCCGAATTGTTACATGCGCTTAAGCAGGCAATAGTTGCAACTGCTAATGAAGTAATGATTGCTTTCATTTTTATAGTTTTTATAAGTTTAAAGTTCTACATTTATTGTTGTCTTAGCTGTTTTAAGTCCTTTAGAAGTGGCGGTAATATTCATTTTTCCTTGCTTGTTTTCGTCAGACTGAACAATTAGCATACACATACCGCTGAATGCTTTTCTTTTGGGTTCTATGAACGACTCCGTTGTTGCAGCATTACCGTTTCCTACAGCTCTAAAGTGTCCTGCACCTTCAACACTGAATTCTACCAGATTGTCTGCCTCAGGGCATAGATTACCGTCTCTGTCTTCAATTCTTACAGTAATATATGACAGATCTTTGCCATCGGCAGTTATTACCTTTCTGTCTGGTATAAGTTTGATTTGAGCTGGTTTACCTGCTGTTCTGATTGTTTTTTCTGCCTTTAGTTCACCTAAATTATTGTATGCCTTTACTGTAAGTTCACCCGGTTCAAACGGAACATCCCACGAGAGACGATATTTTGACTGGAATGTGTTAGGGGCATAATGATTAAACGACACCATAATTTCAGTTAGGTCTCTTCCTTTTACCCTTTTGCCCAATGATTTTCCGTTAAGAAAAAGTTCTGCCTCATAACAGTTGGTGTAAACATATACAGGTATGTTCATTCCTTTTTTCCAGTTCCAATGAGGAAGTATATGAACCATCGGTTTATCTGTCCATTGGCTTTGATATAGGTAAAATCTGTCTTTAGGCAAACCGCACAAATCCACTGCTCCAAAGTATGATGATCTTGAAGGCCAGTCGTCATTCCAGTATCCATGGGTTGAATTATCTCTGCCTCCGTATGGTGTCGGTTCGCCCAGATAGTCAAATCCTGTCCATATAAATTCCCCCATAAAGCGTGGGTTCATTTCCTGGAAATGGAACTCTATATCAGGTGGGTATGCCCATTTGGGACCGATAAGGTCGTAGCTTGTAACCTGATTTGTGCCGTTTTTCTCATATTTCTCTATAGGTAGGTGATAAACTCCACGGCTACTTGTACACGAGGAAGCTTCCGAGCCATATAATGGAAGATCAGGATATAGTCTTTGAACTTCAGCATATTTGCCTGGTTTGTAATTCATTCCAGCAATGTCTACCTGCTGTGCCATGTTGTTGTCGAATGGGGCAGGGTAATAGTTGAACCCACATGTACTTGGACGTGTAGGATCAAGTTCGCGACAAATATCTGCAAGATATTTTGCTACTGTAAACCCTTTTTTCTTATCACTTTGCTCAAGAATTTCATTCCCTATACTCCACATTATTACCGACGGATGGTTTCTGTCGCGCATTATGAGGCTTGTAAGGTCTTTTTTACTCCACTCATCAAAATACAGGTGATAACCGTTGTCTACTTTAGCCTTTGTCCATTCGTCGAAGGCTTCATCAAGCACTACAAGTCCCATTCTGTCGCACAAATCAAGAAATTCCGGTGAAGGAGGGTTGTGTGATGTACGAATAGCATTCACACCCATTTCCTTCATAATCTGAAGCTTTCTTTCATCTGCTCTAACGTTGACTGCAGCTCCCATTGGACCGTTATCGTGATGAAGACATACTCCGTTAAATCTTATTTTTTCACCGTTTAGGAAAAATCCGTCTTTCGTAAAACATATTTTACGGATACCAAAGTCGGTAAAATATGTATCTGTAAGGTCTTTTCCATCATATATTTCTGTCTTCAGCTTATACATATATGGATTTTTCTGTCCCCAGATATTAGGATTCAACATATTTATATATGCAAGAGTTTTTCCCTGCTCCCCGGCAGCTACTTCAACATTATCATTTAATATTGCTACCGTTTCCCCCTGAGCGTTGATAATGCTATGCCTGATATTAAATTTCCCATTGCCGAATGTTGCGTTTTTCACAGTTGTTTCTATCTGTACTACAGCTTTTGGCTTAGTGACAGTAGGAGTTGTTACATATACTCCGTGTTCGGGTATGTAAACCTTGTTGTCTACTCTTAACCATACATTTCTATAGATACCCGCACCGGGATACCATCTTGATGACAGATCTCGCGGAGTAAGCTGTACAGCCAATACGTTTTCTTCACCTATTTTTAGATACTTTGTTATGTCTATCTCAAACCCGGTGTATCCGTAAGGATGTTCGCCCACCTTAACTCCGTTTATCCAAACCTTAGCTTCGCTCATTGCTCCGTCGAAGCCAATTCTTACAATTTTGTCCTTCCATTGTGCATCCCCAATGAAGGTCTTTCTGTACCAGCCAGTACCATGAAATGGCAGTCCGCCGCATCTTGCATTGTACTTGCTGTCAAACGGACCTTCTATTGCCCAGTCATGAGGTAAGTTAAGTTTTCTCCACGAATCATCATCGAACGATATAGCTTCGGCTCCTTTTATTTCACCTTTAAAGAAGCGCCAGTTTTCGTTGAAGGAGATACCATCCGTTACTGCGTTTATTGTGTTACCCAGAATGAGCAACAGGATAATTGTACCTAGAAGTCTTTTCATTATATTTTTCGTTTTAATAAATTTTCTCAGCAAAGTTATTTTCCATATTGATATATCTGACTGCTCTTGTGTCTCCATCCTCACACAAGCCTTTATTTCCGTCAGTTGAATAGGTTGAACTATAGTACCTTTTTCCCATCAGGTCTACAACATAAGAAAGCTTCATGTTGTCATTGCTGCTTTTTATAATCTCATCAGTCACCAGTTTCTTCATTGTCGCCATATCTGATATATGAACCAGTGAATAATCTCCGGAAACTACCGCATCATGCAAAAGTTTCCTGTTCTTTTTGAAGCTCAACAGAATCTTGTTCTTTCTGCTTTTTACTCCATTCCCATGTTTTACTAATCCGAATAATTCCTTGAATTCTTCGTAGTTATTGAAATTATAGTATAGCATATCATTCTGAAGCAATTTTATTAAAGACTGCTACTTTATCAAATCTGCTCGTTTTTATTATCTTAATTTAAAAATATAATGATCAATCTATCGAATTATCTTTGTACACGTCCGCTTGCATCACCACCAGCCAAAGCTTCAACTTCTTCAATAGATACCAAGTTGAAATCTCCATTGATTGTATGTTTTAAAGCCGAAGCTGCAACTGCAAACTCCAAGGCCTCACTCTGAGTTGCTTTAGTAAGCAAGCCATGGATAATACCACCAGAAAAAGAATCTCCACCACCTACACGGTCAATAATCGGATTAATGTCGTATCGTTTTGATGTATAGAATTCTTCACCATTGTAAATCATAGCTTTCCATCCGTTATGTGTAGCAGAGAATGATTCACGCAAAGTAGAGATTACATATTTGAATCCGAACTCTTTGGCCATTGCAGTAAAAATACCTTTGTATCCTTCTGCATCTGTTTTGCCTCCTTCTATATCGGCATCAGGCTTGAATCCTAAACAAAGTTCTGCATCTTCTTCATTTCCAATACATACATCAACATATTGCATCAATGGACGCATAATGGACTGAGCCTTTTCTTTAGTCCAAAGTTTCTTGCGGAAATTAAGGTCTACTGAGACTGTAACACCATGACGCTTAGCAGCCTCACAAGCAAGTTTAGTCAACTCGGCAGCTTTATCAGAAATGGCTGGGGTAATACCAGACCAATGAAACCAGTCTGCTCCTTCCATAATAGCATCAAAGTCAAAGTCACATGGTTCTGCCTCAGAGATTGCAGAGTTTGCACGGTCGTATATAACTTTACTTGGACGCATAGAGGCCCCAGTTTCAAGATAATATATACCTATACGATCACCACCACGAGCTATATAGTCGGTTCTAACACCATATTTACGAAGTGCATTTACTGCAGATTGCCCTATTTCATGCTTAGGGAGCTTAGAAACGAAATAAGTTTCATGTCCGTAATTTGAGCAACTTACAGCTACATTTGCTTCACCGCCGCCATAAACAACATCAAAGGAATCTGATTGAACAAAACGTGTATTGCCTGGTGTAGACAATCTAAGCATTATTTCTCCAAAAGTTACAATTTTCATCGTCTATTATTTTTAATATTAATAAATAAAGTTAATTTATTGTCAGAATGAATTACTTGCTATTTCACATTTACCGCATTACCCATTGCAATGAGAACCACTCCCAGCAACATAGCAACAAGAGCAAAATACAATAATCCCTTCGCTTTTTTAGGAGCATCAGCCCACTCTTTAGTAAGAAGTCCGCCTATCACCGCCAGAAGGACAGATACTGTATTATAAATGGCATAACCAACTGTATTGCCTGCCGAACCTAAAGAAAAAGCAGCGTACGCAAAAGATGCAGAAGCAGTATAATTCAAAAATGCCATTACAAATGCCATCCAGAAATTAGACAAACAGTATTCATTCTTAAACAGACCCCACGTCTTATTCTTACACAATTTAATTACAAAATAAGGAATAGCATAAAGAGCTCCGGAAAGATATATAATGAACATTATTGCTATAGCACTCATCCATTCGGGATTTCCCTGTGTTACAACAGCCTCTGTAATAGGAGCATTACCTACAGCGTTTGCCAGACTGAAACCTGTAGCTAAAAGACCACCTATAAGAGCTATGAATATTCCTCGCAAAGTCTTGCCAGACGAAAGTTGTTCCATTGAATCTTTATGTTCCGAACTTTCTTTTCGAAGTATACCGGCACGCCCGTTTGATACTACTCCTATAAGAATGATTATAAGACCTATTATTATATACCATAAAGCATTTTCAGAAGGCAATCCGTCGACAATGAATGGCAAAATAGAACCTACCAATATTACAGAACCTATAAATATTGAGAAACCCAATGAAACTCCTATATAATCTATTGCCTTGCTCCATAGCTGCACTCCCATTCCCCAAAGAAAAGATGTCAGTACCATGAGATAAAGTACATTCGAAGGCAATGATGCGAGAACATCACAAAAATTGTCTATCAATAAAAATGAAGACACCAAAGGCATTACTATCAATGCCAGGAAAAAAAACAGAAACCAGGTATTCTCATATTTATAACCTTTAATATATTTCTCAGGCAAAGCATACAAGCCCAACATAATTCCGGCTCCTACAGCCCATAATATTCCATTTATCATAATCTTATTCTGTTAAAAATTAAATTTAAATATTGTATGACTCTCAAATTTCTCACCCCTGTCGGTAAAAACCTTATTTGCATCTTTTAAATTAGGACCATTAGGTACTCTATGTGTCTCACAACAAAAGGCACAGTACTTACCATATTTCTCACTTTCATTTCTTTGTAATGAAGACGAAGTATATTTGGCTGTATACAGGAGCATTCCTTCTTCTGTCGTCAGAACTTCCATACTTACATTACTAGAAGGGCAATTAATCTCGGCAACCTTCTCCGGAACATCAGTAAATCCCTTATCAAACATATAGAAGTGCTCAAAACCATCATTTATCTCATTATGAACCTGACCTATATTCCTTGAACTACGAAGGTCGACGCTGCTGCCAGATATGTAAATAATATTCTTTTCTACACTGCCTGAAGGATTCATTGGCAATACATTACTTGCTGCAACATATGCATTATGGCCTTCTACATTCTCCATAAATCCCGAAAGATTGAAATATGTATGGTTAGTCATGGATAGTGGTGTACGCTTATCTGTATCCGCTTCATATCTGAAACTTAATTCGTTATTATTATTAAGAGCAATGATAACAACCGCTGTTACATTACCAGGGAACCCCTGTTCACCATCGGGAGAGAAATACTTCAATGTTATAGAGCTTTCATTTTCAAAGCTATCGCATCCGATAACACCCCATACTTTTTTATCAAAACCCTGCACACCTCCATGAAGGCAATGGGTATTGTTTACATTTGCTGAAAGTTTCACGTCATCATAGGACGCATTTTGAATGGTGGCGCAATAACGGCCAATTGTAGCTCCGAAATAAGGTGCATTAGAAAGAAACTCATCGGAAAAATAGCCTTCGAGGGTGTCAAAACCACAAACTATATTCCTTTTATTTCCATTACCAACAGGCAATAAGACAGACGTAACAGTTGCTCCATAATTCATTACAGAGACTTCTACACCATTATCATTAACAAGTGTATATAATGTGATTTCCATTCCTTCGACGGAGCCAAATCTCTCTTTTCGTATTTTCATATATCATAGTTTTAAAGTTATTAAGTTATATTCTTTTGATAACACCAATGAGGTTATATCAAATATAATGTTTGATATAGCCTCATTGAGAAAAGAAGATATTAAAGCTTCTTGTATGGTTCAAGCATTTCCCAGTTGAACTCTACTCCAATACCCGGTTCATCTGACGCTATAGCCATACAATCCTGAACTACCAGCGGACGACGCGTATAACGGTCTATCGGAAAACTATGGACTTCTATCCAACCGGCATGTCTCTGTGATGATACAAGACTTACATGCAGTTCCTGCATTCCATGCGAACATACAGTTACGTTGTGTTCTTCAGCAAGTTTGGCTGCTTGAAGCCATCCTGTTATACCTCCACAGTTTGATGCATCAGGCTGAACATATTTCAGTTTGGACTGTTCCATAGCATATTCAAACTCGTGTATGGTGTGAAGATTCTCACCCATGGCAAGAGGCATGCCTGTTGCATCAGTGATTTGAGCGTAGCCTTTATAGTTGTCAGGAATTGTAGGCTCTTCAAACCAGGTTATATCGTATTGCTTGATACGGTTTGCCATATCAATTGCCTGCTCTACTGTCATGGAATAATTTGCATCAACCATAAATGTAATGTCAGGTCCGATAAACTCTCTTACAGCCTTGATTCTTTCAACATCTTCATCAGGATTTTCGCGACCAATCTTTATTTTAACACCATTGAAACCTGCTTTCAGATAGCCATCGATATTCTTCAGAAGTTTGTCCAAAGGGAACAGAAGGTCTATTCCTCCACAATATGCCTTACATTTGTTTGAAGCTCCACCAGCCATCTTCCATAATGGCTGACCGGCATGCTTACATCTTAAATCCCATAAAGCTATATCAACTGCAGAAATTGCGAATGAAGCAATACCACCTCTACCAACATAATGAATATGCCATTGCATCATGTCGTAAAGCTCTTCTATATTGTCTGCATCCTTTCCTATAAGTGCAGGAATCAGGTCATTGTCAATCATGGCCTTGATTGAATAGCCTCCTTTACCACCGGTATAGGTATAACCAGTGCCTTCACTTCCGTCTTCTAATTTTATTGTCGCTGTTATTAGCTCAAAATAGAAATGATTTCCATGCTTTGCATCGGCAAGTACCTCATCCAATGGTACTTGAAACAATTGCGTTTTAACAGACTTAATAATATGTGACATCTTATTATTCTTTATAACGGATATAGAATGTTTTCTTCTCAAGATACTGTTCGAAACCATACTTGCCATCTTCACCGGCAGCTCCACTCAGCTTGTAGCCATTGTGGAATCCCTGATGCAATTCACCATGAGGACGGTTTACGTAAATTTCTCCGAACTCAAGATCGGTATTTAACTTCATGACACGGTTAAGATCATTAGTAAATACCATAGCGGCCAAACCGTATTCGCAATCGTTAGCATAATTGATTACTTCATCATAGTCGGAGAATTTCAGAACAGGGAGTATAGGTCCGAAAGACTCTTCGTGTACGATTGTCATATTTTGTTTCACATCAGTAAGAACTGTAGGTTCAAACCAGTTACCTTTCTGGAATTGCTCACCTTCAGGAACTTTACCTCCACATGCCAGTGTCGCTCCTTCTTTCAAACTGATTTCTACAAGCTGTTTCATGTGTTCAAGCTCATTCTTGTTGACCTTTGGTCCCATATCAGATGTTGGATCGAATGGGTCGCCAACCTTAATCGCTTTAACTTTTTCCATGAATTTAGCCATAAATTCATCATATATCGACTCGTGAAGATACAGGCGTTCATTACATGTACAAACCTGACCACAATTATCAAAACGAGAAGAAAGTGCCGCATCAACAGCCGCATCAATATCAGCATCATCGAATACGATGAAAGGTGCCTTTCCTCCCAACTCCAACTGAACATGGATAATATTCTTAGCCGCAGAACGGTAAATGGCCTGACCTGCCGGAGTACTACCAGTCATAGTGACCATTTTGGTAATAGGATTTTCAACCAAAGCTGTACCCATAACTCTACCTGAACCGGTAATAATATTGAGAACGCCATCAGGAACACCAGCCTTTTTGGCCATCTCACCCAACATCAATGTTGCAATAGGGGTTTCAGTAGTAGGTTTTACAACAATTGTATTACCAGCTACAAGAGCAGGACCTATCTTTCTGCCTGCCAAAGCCAATGGGAAATTCCATGCTGTAATTGCCACTACCACACCACGCGGAATTTTCTGAATCATAAGATGTTCATTAGGATTATCTGAAGGGACAATATCGCCTTCTATCCTTCTTGCCCATTCACATGCATATGCAATAAAAGAACAACAAACATCAACTTCAAACTGAGCAACCTTGAACAGTTTTCCTTGCTCTGTAGAAATCATTCTGGCAAGTTCTTCCTTATTTTTCTTTATTTCTTCAATAAAGGCATAAAGTATTTCGGCTCTTCTTCTGGCTGTTAGTTTTGCCCATGATTTCTGAGCTGCCTGTGCTGCCTGTAAAGCAAGATCGGCATCTTTCTCATCACCGTTTGCAACCATTCCGACAACTGAGTCGTCCGAAGGATTATAAACTTCAGTATATTTTCCATTTAATGGTGCGACCCACGCACCATTAATATATTGCTGATATGTCTTCATAAGTATTTCAAAAAATAGTATTTATAACAATATTATCTACCCATCCAGCCACCGTCAACCAGCATGATTGTTCCATGCATATAAGCAGAAGCTTCTGAGCAAAGGAATACCACCGGACCACCGAAATCTTCAGGAGTACCCCAACGTCCGGCAGGTATACGAGTAAGAATCTGCTCAGAACGTACTGAATCTGCACGCAAAGCAGCTGTATTGTCGGTAGCAATATAACCAGGAGCAATAGCGTTTACATTTACACCTTTACCAGCCCATTCATTAGCAAAAGCCATAGTCAACTGACCAACAGCACCTTTACTTGCAGCATAACCCGGTACATTTATACCTCCCTGGAAGGTCAACAAAGAAGCTGTAAATACAATTTTACCATTGCCTCTTGCCACCATATCCTTTCCGATTTCACGTGTCAGAATAAACTGAGCTGTTTCATTTGTAGCAATAACCTTATCCCACATCTCGTCAGGGTGTTCGGCTGCCGGTTTGCGCAATATAGTACCTGCATTATTAATCAAAATATCAATTACAGGGAAATCAGCCTTAACTTTATTGATAAAATCATACAATGCGTCTCTGTCGCTAAAGTCACAAGTGTATCCTTTAAAGTTACGACCCAAAGCCTTAACTTCTTTTTCAACTTCGCTACCTTTTGGCTCCAATGAAGCACTAACACCGATAATATCAGCACCTGCAGCAGCCAAAGCTACTGCCATACCTTTACCTATTCCTCTTTTACAACCTGTTACAAGAGCTGTCTTGCCCTTCAAACTGAATTTATTTAAAAAGTCCATATTATTATTTAGTTTAAAATCATTAATAATGTAATTTGTCACTTGTTAATTTATTATTTACCCTTGGCAGTCTACCAAATATTTCATTCCACTAGGATTGCTTACGATTTCTTCGAATAATGACTGTATATTTGTCAAAGGCTGAACATTAGAGATGATGTTTTCCAACGGAAGAACTTTCTGATTAACCAAATCAATAGCTTTTTCATAATCTTCATATTCATAAACACGAGCTCCCATGAATGTAAGTTCACGCCAGAACATCATCTTCAAGTCTACAGGTCTTGGTTGAGCATGTATAGCAACACCTACTATACGGGCACGCAAACCGGCAATTTCTGTCATAGCGTTAACCGTACTCTGAACACCGGCAACCTCAAAGACGACATCAGCCAAAGAACCGTTGCTTATTTTCTTGACATATTCCAACAGGTCTTGTTCAGCTGGACTGATTACATCAAATCCCATCTCTTTAAGAAGCTTTATTCTTACAGGATTAACTTCAGAAACAACAATCTTTGCACCTGTTGTTTTTGCTACCATTGCCACCAAAGCTCCGATTGGACCACCCCCTAAAACTACGGCAACTTCACCGGCTTTCAATCCGCTACGACGAACATCATGACAAGCTACAGCCAAAGGTTCAATTAAGGCTGCAAGTTTCAGGTCGATATCATCCGGAAGTTTGTGTAAAGTGAACGCCATAATGTTCCAATACTGCTGCAACGCACCTTCGCTATCAATACCAATAAATTTAAGTTTTTTACAGATATGGCTCCAACCTTTATCAGAAGCATCTTCAAGACGATTATCGAGAGGGCGAACAACTACTTTATCACCTACTTTATATCCTTCTACACCTTCCCCTATAGCATCAATTACTCCTGACATTTCGTGACCGATAGTCTGCGGGATAGAAACACGGCTATCCATATTACCATGAAAGATGTGAACATCACTTCCACATATACCACAATAAGCGACCTTAATTCTAACTTCGCCTTTAGCAGGTGCAATTAATTCCTTTTCTTTTACAGTGAAGGTTTTATTTCCTTCATAATAACTTGCTTTCATTTCTTTATAATTTAAAACATTTAACTATTTAGCTTTTCCAAAACCTTTGGCTACAGGAACTTCAATTTCACTATTATAATTCTGTCCATCTGTCTGAATCATGGCAGGATAATATCGGTAATAATTTCCGTTAGTATATTTGTGCAATGACTTGGACATCTTTTTATTCATTTCATTAAACTGTTTAGTAGCTTCAGCCTGATCGCCAATCAAGAAGAAATATTTATTTGTTGAGATTTCTTTACCGCCCTTGTCTGTCAGTGTGAGTTCAACATGGAACATCTTCTTAACTGTAGACAGAACATTATAACTGATATCAGTGAGTTTAAATGCACAATTCTCGCCTATCTTACTTACCTTGTAGTCAGCCTCTTTAAGAACATTACCCACATCGTCTTTTATACGGATAGTAACATTTGAGTTCTTATATTCTTTATAAAGGTCGTTAACTATCCATATTGCACCTTTGAAGCTTTCATCATTATGCCATCTGCGCCTTGTGAAATCAAGACATACAAGCAATGGCTGATAGGCTCTCTTAACAAAATCGTACGATCTCTTAGGCTGTTGGTAGGCATCTACAATACCCCACTTCATGTCAGGCCAGTAAGTTATCCAATGACAAAGGGCTATTCCGCTAAGTCTTGGTTTCTGACGTCGGAAGAACTCTACACCATTCTGGAATATTACACCTTGAGCATCCTGAGTAGCATCTACAAACTCCTGCAATGTCCCATTGGAACGTTCTTCACCGAATGTATCGAAGTTTTGCATCTTAAGCTTATCCAAATCAGCCCAATGATGTCCCCAGCTCAATCCGGGAGGCCACATCTCAGCTTCAGGAATGAATTTCTTGAGACTCTCTACATTGGGTACGGAGGTTATGGCAAACTCCGGTACGATAGGGTAATCCTGCTTTCTGTACCAATCCTCCATCAGCCATCGGCCCATTGAATAGAAATACGCCAATGCATGGGTTGCCTCCTTAGGTTTATAACCGGCCTCTTGCGAAGCGGCACATGTTAGAGGAGAATCGGGGACATAAGGCAATGGAAGATAATGCTGAAGGGTATCACCCAATTGCAACAGAAAGTCATTGGCAAACTTAACATCTCTGGTTCTCAAGAAATATTCCTCGCCTCCTTCCATCATTATGAGCGATGGATGATTACGACGTTCTATTGCTACACTCTTGGCTACCTGCAATACTTTCTCTACATAGGATTTTTCCATTGGAATATTACCGGAACCCAATGGCAACATATCCTGCCATACCGTTAGACCTAATGAATCGCATATCTCATAAAATTCAGGTATTTCAGGATTATGCCAGCCAAATATTCTGATATTATTCAAATTGGCTTCCTTGGCCAAAACAAGAAGTTTCTCGTATGTTCCGGGAGCTGTACGACCCACAAATATATTTGGTGTGCCTCCCCAGCATGCTGAACGGATAAAAACAGGTTTACCATTTATAACTGTTGTACGTGGAAAACTTACATCAACACCCTTCTTAAAACCTGGATTCCATGCCGAGGTTACCTCTCTGATACCAAACTTAACCTCCTTATAATCGTGTCTCACACTTCCGTTTTGAGCGGAAACTCTGGCTATGTACAGATTCTGCTTACCCATATCCCATGGCCACCACAATTCAGGTTTGCCAACATGGAAATTCTTCTTATACATATGTTTGCCGGGAGGTACTGTCTGTTTGAACTTGACCAGAATAGGTTTCGACTCAAAATTATATCCCTGCACAGAAGCTGTTATATCCATCGACATTGGTTCGCTTGAAGTATTTTCAAGCATTATCTCCATATCCACATCAGCACTAGAGTTCTTGTCTATCCTGGTACGGGCATAAACATCGTCTATCCTAACCTTACCGGATGTCACAAGTCTCACAGGACGCCAAATTCCGAATGGAATCAGGTCTCGCCAATAGTCGCCGAACCATGGAGTCTTCAAACCGCCAAGTTCTGTATTGATATGAGTAGGAGGATTAAGCTTGACAGTAAGCATATTAGCACCGCGGCGCGCATCCTTACCTATTCTTAAGTAGTCTGTTACTTCAAAATTGAATTTCTCGAACGCTCCGTCATGCCTTCCCAAATAATGTCCGTTGAGCCAGACATCGCAGCTATAGTCAACACCGTCGAATTCAAGACGGATATACTTGTTCTTTACATCCTCTGTAACATAAAACTGTGCTGCATACCACCATTCATAGTGCTGAACCCACTGTGCTTTAACTGAGTTCCTGCCAAAATAAGGATCGTCTATGGCTCCGGCTTTCCACAAATCAGTGTAAACATCGCCGGGAACTTTAGCAGGATTCCAAACCAATGTCTCAATATCCTCAGGGAAAATTTTATGGATTCCCTGCTTTTCACCTTCACCAGGACGCATCATCTTCATTTTCCAATTATAACCGCTCAAGTCTTTAACAAGCTGGTTGTTCATTGAAAATGATTCGAAGCCCGGCTGCGCATTTGAATATGCAATACCAAGCATAATCAAAAGCGCAGACAAGATATTTCTCTTCATAAGCTATTATTTTCGCTTTGTTGATTCACCAATTGCAGTATGAGTCTGTTTAGTCCATGTTTCAAAACGCATAATGCATTGATAATTATAGGTAATGTATTGATGAGTCAATCCCCAACGCAATATTTCAGTAGGTTCCTTATCATTATCAGCACTTCTGTTCAGACCAATAGCATGAGGTGCTCCTGGTATAACGGACATTATCTCGAAGTTTATGCCGTCTGGCGACCACTGCAAGGTATTCTTTTCCGGTCCGTCTGTTGTAATCAAAGATGTTATACCTCCTTTATAAGGCCATACACATATCTCGTGTCCACTATTGCTTATAGGATTATACTCTGATTTGGTATAAGGACCAAGTGGATTATCGGCTATAGCTACACCATGTTTGATTTCTCTACCTCCCCAGGTAATTTCCTCACCCATTCTTTCACCTTTATAATAAAGATAGAATTTACCATTGTATGGTATGATACATGGATCATGCACTTTATGACTGTCAAAGTCACCTTTAGCTTTTACTTTAAATCTATTATCCTCTTCTCCTTCCCAAACGCCATTGTCGGATGGGGTAAGAACCGGCTTATCAGTCTTTTCCCACGGACCATCAGGAGAATCAGCCCATGCCATAGCAACATTTTCCTTAACTCTAACTGTGTATGGCGATTTAACAGTCTGGTAACAAAGATAATACTTACCATTCCACTGCATAACTTCAGGAGTGAAAACCGATCTGTCATCGTATGCTCCTTTTTCACCTCTTTTAACAGCCACACCTTCTTCTTTCCAGGTAATACCATCCTTACTTGTGGCATACCATATATCGCATCTGTCCCATGGAAAAACCTTTTCATTTTCAACATCCCCGGCAAATCCCTGAGTTTCACCATAACTTTTTGAATACCATACATAGTACTTGTCTCCAACCTTAATCATAGCACTTGGGTCGCGTCTAACTATACCTTCCTCATAAGCCAAATCACCTTTTAAAGGCATCATCTTATATTCAAAGAACCACGAATTGTCACGCTGCGGCCATTCCATGGCACGTTTCATCGCAGCACTTAATTTATTTCCTTTGGGTATTCCCAAAGAATCCGCTTTACGCTGGTCATAAGCACTATCATCAGTAGACACTGTAGCAGAAGGCTGGTTTACACAGGAGGCAAACAACGCTATACCTCCCACTATTGTTAATACATTCTTCAGTAACATAATTATTATAATTAAATCATTTAACTTCAACCTTTAAATCATTTGAACTAATGCTGCCAGAATTTGCATTGATGTTCAGAATGCCGGCCTTGTCCGTAGCCTGCAACACTAGCAATGCTCTTCCTTTATAGGTTTTTACTGTATTTGATTTATAGTTTAAAACATTCAGATGATCGCCATTTTCCACACCCAATAATCTGTAATTGCCACCAATATTAAATGTTATTTCCTTTTCTTCCCAAGAAATATTTCTTCCGTTCCTATCAATCAATTGTGCAGTAACATGTATCACATCCGTATTATTAGCATCAACTGCAACCTTATCAACTGATAGCTTAATTGAATTTGTTTCTTTGGTGGTATAAATTGCAGAAGTTGTTTTCTTACCGTTCTTTTTACCTTTAGCAACTATATTTCCATCTTTAAAATCTACCGACCACTTATAGATATGATCCTCAAAATCTTTCAGGAAGCGTTTTCCTAAGGATTTGCCATTCTGGAATAGTTCTATCTCATCGCAGTTTGAATATATCTCCACAACAACTTTTTCACCTTTAGTATAATTCCAATGACTGTTTACATCCTCCCAAACCCAAAGTCGTTGAGTCCAAGGCTTTTTAGGATCCTTATCAGTAAACTTTCCATCCTTTTCAACATAAGAAGACTTGTTGGCTGTCTGAGAATAGATAGCAATAAATGGCGCATCAGTCCAAAGTGATTTCATCATATGGAAAGAAGGTTTTTCAAATCCTGCCAAATCAAGCAGTCCACATCCGATAGCTCTTTGTGGCCATTCTCTACCTTTTGTTCCAACTTCTCCTAAATAATCTACACCTGTCCATATAAACATACCAGGGATATAGTCACGTTCGATAACCGCTTTCCATTCATGCCACTGACCGAGATTTTCAGTACCCATTGCAGGTTTGTCAGGATAATTCTTGTGGGCATAATCATACATTACTCTTCTATAGCTGAATCCGGCTACATCAAGAGCATCAATATATCCTGTCTCATAACTTATAGAAGGAAGTATACAATTAGCTGTTACCGGACGAGTTGTGTCCATCTCACGAGTCCATGCTGCCAGTTTCTTCGCTGTGCGACCAATATCATAAGTCTGCTTAGGCTGTTTAGCCCACTCTTCCCTGATTCTCTGAGTTGAATAAGGAGGCTGGTTCCAGAAATATCCACCACCGGCATCTGCACTAAAGAAACCTGTTGACTCCTTACATCCTTTATAAGTCCATTCTATTTCATTACCAATACTCCACTGAAATATACATGGGTGATTTCTACTTCTAAGCATTACATTCTTAAGGTCTCGTTCGGCCCATTCCTGAAAATATTCGCAGTATCCTCTTGTTATATAATCAATGGACTGTTCATCCATGTTTAATCGCTTATCTTTTGGATAATCCCATTCATCAAAAAATTCTTCCTGAACAAGAAATCCCATTTCATCACAAAGCTCCAGGAAAGCATCTGCACCAGGATTATGTGACAAACGAATGGCATTACAACCACCATCTTTTAAAGTCTGTAATCGTCTTCTCCAAACATCTTCAACCAATGCAGCTCCAATCATACTTGCATCATGATGAAGACAAACACCTTTAATCTTCATGTTCTTTCCGTTGAGGAAAAATCCTTTTTTAGCATCAAACTTTATACTTCTAATACCAAAAGGAGTTTCTTTTGTATCAACAACGTTACCATCTACAAGAATTTCGCTCTTTGCAAGATACATTGAAGGAGAATCAACATCCCAAAGGGAAGGATTTGATATTTCTACCGACTGGTTGATTTTCATTTCCTTTCCTGCCTCTATCAAAAAAGATGTCAGTTTCTCGCCTACTTTCTTATTTTTGGAGTCAAAATAAGAAGTTCTTACTTCACCTGCTCTTGGTCCGGAATAGTCGTTCTTGACCCTTACCTCAATATTTACGGTTGCTCTTTCAGAGGAAACTACAGGTGTAGTTACAAAAGTTCCCCAAACAGGAATATGCAACTTATCAGTAAATATCAACTGAGTTTCTCTATAAATACCCGAACCGGTATACCATCTGCTGTCTGCATATCTGGAATGGTCAATTCTGACAGAAATTCTGTTTTCTTGTCCTTTCGGATTCAAATAATCTGAAATGTCATAAAAGAATGGAGAGTATCCATATGGATGGAATCCTAATTTTCTACCATTTATCCAATATTCAGAATTATTGTACACCCCATCAAAAACTATATAGCATTTCTTATCAACGAAATTGTCGGGTGTATCAAATGTTTTACTATACCAACCAATTCCACCTTTAAGGAAACCGGTGCAACCTTCCGCTGTAGACTCAAAAGGAAGATCAACACTCCAATCATGGGGCAGATTCACTGTTTTCCACGAAGACGGATTATAGTTTACAAATGAATAACAGGCAGAATCAGAAAGTGTAAACTTCCACCCGTTATTGAAATCGGAATTATTATTTAACGCATAAGCGTTGGTAAAAAGACTGGTCAGAAGAAGACTGACAGTTACTAAATGTTTTCTCATGGTTTTAAAATTGAACATTAGTATTTGATTTTCTGATGCAAATAAAAAATAAAGTATTGATATGGATGATGGGAGAAATATTAAAAAAACATGGTGTTTTTATATGCATGGTATTTAAAAACCAGAAATAATGTAAATGAGAACAGTAATTACTATATAATATTGTGCTTAAAAAATTACATCCTAATGGACAGGATACAAAACCAATTCAACAATAATTTCGCAGTCATAAAAATGATTTCTAACAATCCTAGTAGAATTCAAATTATTAATGCGAAAATTTTTTATAATCAATCTATTCTATCATATCGCATAAGTTACTCAGAAAGAAAATATACCTATCATTAATAATTTAGGTTTCTGTAAACTTTGTACTTCATCCCAAGTAATCTTCTCTTACTCCCACCACCCCTTTAAGGTATGTCGCTAAAGTTCCTTATCTACCCAGAGTATAATCGGTATAACTCGTTTTTCTATTGTCTTTCATTGGTCTTTTCTGCTGTCCGCTTCCTCATTTATCGGTGTTCCCCCATCTAAGAGCCTTTCTTTTTATACGGCAAAGGTATATGGTCGTGGTGGAAATGAAAGAGTTCCGGCCTGCAGCCTTTGCCCTGAAAAAAATAACGATGTTGTCTGCGACTGCCCCAACATTTTTTTCGTTCAAAACTTTTCTAATTCCACTCGCCCGTACCTAAAGAAGCCGTAAAAAAAAGGCTCAAACTCAGATGGGGAATGATTCTCAATCTAAAAAAAAGTCAGCGGACAAAAGACCAAACCAAGACAAAGGTTTTCAAAAAAAAGGTCTAAATCTAGCTGAAGAATAATTCAAGTTTTTAACCCTCTAAAGCATACGGATATGAGAAAAGGTTTCGAAGTTAACGGCGATTACAGACTGATGGACAGTTCAGAACTTGTGTATATTCTTACCAACAGCGCAGTGATGGTAAACAAGGTACAGGAAAAGGAAGTGGTTTATGGCGAAGAGTGCACCTGATGAAAGAGTGGCTGTTTTTGTGCCCTGGAACATGGATGCAGACCATATTTCGCATGAACTTTCCGGCCGCAATATCCCCCACTTCAAGATTTCCGGAACAGACCTTTTCACTACCCGTCAGGCTCAGCTGCTTTTTGCCCATCTGCAGGTGGTTTATTTAGATTCCAACATGATGGCATGGTCAAAGATTCTGACCGGGACAGGTATTTTCAATGAAGATGCCGAGGCTCGCCGCTTCGTGAAGAATCTTCGTGACAACTACCTGCTGCCGTCTGATTTTCTCAACTACACGCGCAGCTCATATATGCTGGAGCTTTGCAGGTGCTGCCAGGGCGAATACGTTATCTTTGATACGGAAACTACCGGCTTGAATGTTTTTGAGGATGACATCGTACAGATTGCGGCCATCAAGGTGAATGCCGGGAAGATTACCGACCGCTTCAACATAATCCTCCACACTGAAAAGCCGATACCGGCTATGCTCGGAGGCATTGTAAACCCTCTTCTTCAGGAATATGAACGTGCCGAAAAGGTTGACCGTAAGACCGGCCTGTGTGCGTTTATGGACTTTGTAGGTGACTGTACCCTTATTGGCCAGAACGTGGAATATGACTGCAATATCCTTGACTACAATCTCCGTAGGGATTGCGGTGACTTCTCTTTCTTTACCGTTCATCCTCTGTATTTCGATACCCTCAGGGTGGCACGTATCATGGCTCCACGCTTGAAGTCCTACAAGCTCAAATCCCTGCTGGAGGTCTTCGGTCTTGAAGGTGAGAACTCCCATCTGGCTGATGATGATGTCATCGCCACCTTGTCCGTGCTTGACCACTTCCTGGGTATCTTTGCTGCCAACATGCAGCAGCACATCGACTGCCTTCAGTACAACTCTGCCGTGGCCGAGCTGTTCCGCAGAGCCTATGCTGACATCTATCACGGCACACTCAGCCGTCTCTACCAGAGATCGTCTGAATATCCTCTGCTCGTTGACGGGCTGGAGCATCTGTACGACACATTCATACAGAAGGGATGGATAGAAGCAAACCCGAAGATGCAGTACATCTTCAGCTTCCTCCGTAATGATGTAATCTCTCCGGAGAAGACTCCGAGTCTGAAGGAGCAGCTTTCAGCCCACCTTCTCGATATAACTACCTACCGTGAAGCCGACCTGTGTGACAGCTCATGTATAACAGAAAAGGTGTTCGTCTCTACAGTCCACAAGGCAAAAGGCCTTGAATTTGAGAACGTGATTATCTTCGAGGCAACTGATGGTGTCTATCCGTTCTTTGACAAGAAGACTCCTGAGGAAATCAGAGAATCCGCAAGACTTTTCTATGTGGCCATGACCAGGGCAAAGATACGCCTGCACATCACATACGCGGAATCAGTGTCCGGAATCTCCAAATAGGGAAACCCTTACTCTATCGACAAGGAACCTACCCCATTCCTCCGCCACATAAAGAAATTCTTTCATTTATATTCAATGTAAGTTATATCCCAATTATAATATTTAATAGTAAATTTGAGTGGTCTTTTATACGTAATGTTCTCTTTAAGCAGTTATCTAACAAAACGCATATTAAACTTTTCAAAGGTCACCCTTTTACTATAGGGCTTCTTATTTTCACTAACTACATAATATCAGTCTTTTAGGCAAGCAAGTGGAATAACTTTAACTCCATCTGCTCGTGTATAGGCCATTTTACCGCCTGTCAAGACTATTAAAAGATCCGGCTCCCGTAATGGCACTTGCTTTTCCGTTTTGTTATATTCTTGGATAAGACGTTTGATTTCCAATAGATGTTTTGCTCCCTCTTCTATTTCTCTACTACCCATTTTGCATTCAATCAAAGCATATCTTTCATCTTCCAGATGTAAAACGAGGTCAGACTCCAAACCATAGCGGTCACGATAGTATGATATACGGCTGTTGAAATCTGCGGTATAGGCCTTAAGGTCGCGTACACACATCTGTTCAAAAATAAACCCGAATGTCTTGAGTTGTATTTCCAATGCTTCCGCTCCAATGTTCATTGCTGCCACGGCAATGGAGGGGTCGGTGAAACAGCGTTTGGGCGCACTGCGCATTGCTGTTTTGCTTCTTATGGCCGGACACCAGGCATCAATGTCCTGAATGACATACAATTTTTCCAGTGCTTCCACATAATCGTCATAAGTATCCATAGAGATAGTTATATCTCCGGATGCTGTAATGTCAGCAAGTATATTGGTTTTCTTTGCCAGTGTGCTGATATTTCGTGCATACGACCTCATTATTTGCCTTGCTATTTTCGGATTACGTTGTTTGCCATCTATCCTGGATATATCATTCTCACACACGCTGTTTACATAATCTTTTGCTACTAACATAGAAGATTTCTGGCTCATCTGCAGGGTAGCAGGCCAACCGCCACGGCAAGCCGCACGTATCAGTTCCGGCACATCAAGTTTGCTTGAAGCGCCATCTATGTCATATTCCGGATTATCAAACAATTCTCTTATAGAGACTTCACCGGATGATTCCATAGATTCCCATAAACTCATAGGATACATCTTCATACGAGTTATTCTTCCTGTTCCTGTATGTTTTATTTTTGTCTTATCCACAGCATTGCTTCCTGTGAGGATATATTGCCCTGGTAATCCGTTGGCATTATCAACGGCTGTACGTACCGCATCCCATATTACGGGAGCATCCTGCCATTCATCTATTAGTCTTGGCTTTTCACCTTTCAGCAAAAGTGATGGTTTAGTAGCCGCCGTAGCAAGATATTCATCTGCCATATCAGGATCCTGCAACTTAATGAAACTGTTGGCGTGTTGCTCTGCTGTGGTTGTCTTTCCTGTCCATTTTGGACCTTCTATCAGAACTGCACCGAATGTTTCAAGTCGTTCTTGTAGCATTTTATCTGCCACCCTATGTAAGTATTTCATTATTATAAAGTTTTAATGATGCAAATATAAGCATTTTACTCTTACAAACAACATAAATCGGTATTTTTGTGGTATTTTAATCGGTGTTTTTGTGGCAATTTAGTCGACATTCTTGTGGTGTTGTAACCAGTATTCTTGTGCTAGTTTGGTCGGCATTTTGACAATTTAATCGGTGTGGTAGTATGGTTCTATCACAAATTCAAATCAATCTTCTCAAACTCCAAGTATCTCCCCCTGAACCTCTCATAAACCTGGGCATAATACTCCGGTAGGTACTGTATCATCGCATCCACAAAGTCCTCCAAGGTAACAGCACTCAGCTTATAGGCATACTCCGGCTTCAGGTACTCCGTAACCGACTTGATTTCCTCTTCGGTTGACGGATGCTCCTTCGGCGAAAGCACTACTGAATACGAATCCTTCAGCCCTTCTTTTATCCTGTACCGCTCTGTAAGCAAAAGGTTTCTGTAAATCTGCGTAAGTTTTACTTTACCTCCAATCAGCAGCTCCTCAAAGTCCGCACAGAACAGACCGGTATCAACGAGCATCTGCTTCTGCTCCTCACAACGGCTGGCCTCGTTCACTCCGAGCATATCCGTATATTTAGTCTCGATGGCGATGATATGCTTGCCTCCTTTGTTGTCCACGAATCGAATATACGCATCCATGGCAGACTTGTCATTCGTGTAATTCTCGATAGGTGTAGGAATAAACTCCAGACCGATTTCCGTCACCTCAAATACCGGGAAGTTCCTGAAGACCGACCTCACGGCAAGTGTAACCACTGCTGGATCCTGCTTCAACAATAACATGAGGGGATAGAACAGATTAAATGCCATCGGCTGGCTCGACAGGGCAGTGTCCATAATATTGTGTAAATGAGAAAACAGGATTCAGGTATATCTTCCTATATCTGTATTCTGTTTTCAAATATACGAATTTTCAATGATATAGCCAAATTTTCAGCTCACTATTTTTAATCTATTTTTCTGATTATCAACGTGTTATATTTATCCCTACGCGTATCCCTATATCAAAAAGCATTCTTATTTACCTGACTCAGGTCGCGTTAGGGATAGCAGGCGAGTATGAGTGTAACGAATATGTTTGAGCCGGAAAGCCCGACCGGAACGGGAACGCCCCAATAACAAACAGATATAAGATTCAACAAATATCAGGCCCTCTAAAAGTTAATATATTATAATATGCTAAAGGATTTTTTAGAAAAAAGAAAAATGTATGTAGATTTGCACTAGTAAGAAAATTAACAAGATTTCATTGTTGCTTTTAGAGACAAAAACCATTATATGAAAAGTATTTTATCAAGTCAAATAAAAGTAGAAAGTTCTGTTAGAACTAACCGTGAAAGTATAGCTTGCTGAAGAACTGACCTTACTACTGCCCTCATACCAACCATCAAACGAATATCCTGAATTGGCCCTTGCAGTAACCGTGCAACTGGAACCATCCAGGACTTTGCCACCACCAGACACTGTACCACCAGTACCTGCAGATACAGTTACAGTGTACTCTTTCTTGAATGAAACCTTAAATTTCCAATCTTCATGCTGAATTCTAAAACTATAACTATTAGACCCAGTGAACTGATTAGTATTGCCACCCACCGGCCCTCCGGTAAAACTGGCAAGCTGATAGCCTGAATATGCTACTGCCGCAACAGAGGCAGTAGCTTCACCATCATACAAACCGGCACCGGTAGCATAACCGCCAGTGAACTCCACCCTATTACCGGCACGGGTCGTAACACCCTGCCCATCACCATCCTCACCTTCAATAATAACCGAGGACTGTTTACCAGGCACAACCGGACGTTGCACCTCATTTTCAACCAGCTCGTCACGGCCACAGCTGACAGCCAACAGAGCAAACAAAGCATAAATAATTCTCAACTTTCTCATAAACATTTGAATTTAGTTTATTATACAAATATAGTAGATAACGTATGCAATATCATTTCGTATTTCCTAATACTCAGCAGGAAACCTTTATCTCAAATTTAAAGATTATTTCAAAATCATTCAAATAATAATAGGTTTTGCGAACCGGTGAGTACGCTATCCGGGCACCATAGTCCCGGAACTCCTGAAGATAGTAGTTGACCATTCTCCGGGACACACCCAACTTAATGGACAAATCAAGGGAATCACCCGTCATCTCACGGAGTATCAGACCGTGAAGCTTCTCCATCCTTTCAATCTGGCGTATAGTGTTCATGGCTTTCTTTTTTTTATCTCGTTCAGAAGCACTTTCCAATAATAAGTGTTGTTGCCAAGAAGCCTCTTGGTCTCCTTGTTTCCTTTGGCCTTCCTATATGCACACAATGCGCCTATATCGTTCATCCCGCCAAGCTGAAGCGCTGCATGCTGCCTTACAGCCCTATCCAGATGCTCGACACTCATTCCAGAGGTATAGCTCTTCAGTATTTCATAATATATGTTCAGCATGGCATGACGTGACAGAAAATTATAGTCCTGGGGAATGGCAGCATAACCGTAACGCGCAATACTTAACAATATTATATACTCTTTCTCTTGTTCTATCCGTTCCATTCTCAATATATAAATAGTGGTTTGATGACGCGATTATTTTTTCTCACCTCATAATGTAGATGATACCCGGTACTACGTCCTGTCGTACCGACAAAACCAATTATCTTACCGGCAGGGATACTCTCTCCTGTTCTGACGTAATATCCCGATAAATGGGCATAAATACTGCTAAAACCGTAACGGTGCTTGACCTCTACACATTTTCCATACCCGCCGCGGTGCCCGACAAAACAGACAACACCAGCAGCTGAAGCATGAACCGTAGTAGCCAGTTCACAGGCATAGTCAAGGCCGGCATGAAATCGCCCCTTTCCAGTAAGGGGATCTTTACGATACCCATAGGGAGAAGATACCCTTCCGCCAACGACGGGTATGCGTAAAGGCAAATAATCCAAAATCCCTGCAGAGAAATAAAGGTCTGCCACCTCAACTATGGGGGCAAGGGTCCTGGACTTTATCGCCAGTTCCTCGAGCAGGGATACCGGAACGGAACCTGATAGTAACATCAATATGGCAAGCAGCTTTATCATCTGTGAAATCAAGGATTATTCCATACCGGAAAATCCATCTTCCCGGTACCTGATTTTCTTTTGGGATTAAGTATCTCAGCCGAAATTATAGGCTTGTTATCAAGCTTGTAAAGGAAGTGACGGCCACCTTCACGCTCCTGCATCTCAATAACCAGTTTTTTCTTGTCCGGAATTGTAAACTTGTTCAGAGCGGCTGTGAAGTTTTTTGTCTCATGCGCACCGATCCGCTCCGGATAATCAAAGAAAAACAAAGGGATCTGCTCGATCTGTTGGATGGCCGTCTTTTTCCGGAATTTGGAGTCCTGGATATAGAAACGCACGAAATCAGGGACATAGTCTATATTGCTATAATTGACAATACGGAATTTGAAGAAAAGAATATCCTTGTCAATAATGACATTAGTGATGGAAAAGCGAATGCCGGCATAATCCTTATGCAATTTGTTCAAGGATGGGAAACATGCATTCACCTTTTTACGCAGACTCTCACGCTGCACACTGTTAAGTTCCTTATTATCAAGCAGGGCAATGCGCTTTTCCTCCGTCTTGGCTGTAGGATCAACGACATATGAAAGGTGGGACGGCTTCTCTGCAAATTTCAGATCAAAAGTATAGAACTTGCCTGATTGGGTGACGACAGACACGTTCGTCTCAGAAGAGAAAGGGGCTGAAGCCCGCACAGCAATAATATTGTCAACGCCTGAAGCCTTGACAACTTCCACATCCTCCGTACCGTAGTCAACGTACATTATCTTGTCGGGGAAGATGAGATGGCTCTGCTGGTTGTCGTTGACAGCAATAACCGGGGGCTGCATATAGCTTCTGCCGACCTGAAGATATGTCTTCTGAAGTTCCGGGACAAACGAGACATTATAACTGTAATACTGCCCATCGGCAGTAACGACACTCATATTGGTAAGGCCTTCAAATGACTGCACAACAGATTTCAGACGGATAGCGCACGGGTAAGCCTCAATCTTTTCTCCGGCCACATTCTCGTCTCCAATAGAGAAGTATTTCACCTCATTCGGAAAAATGAGATGGAATGTCTTTTGTGTAGAGACAGAGAAAAAGGAAGACTGGATCTCCCGCAAAGCAATGGTATTGTCAACCACTGGCCGATCTGTGTCGGCTGTCTGTGCCGCCACCGGACAGACAAGGGGGAACACAAATAGGGAGAACAATATATTCTTCATGTCATACTTCATTGATTTACTTATTTTTGATTGTTATACACTAATTCCTTCTTTCCTTATCAGATATCACCTATTTTTCTTCCGGACGAAGATAAACTTCATAATTGGTCTTAATGGTGACCTTTATCTTTTTCACATTCTTGGATAAAGCCTGTTTACCAGCATTGGCAGCACTTGAAGCCACAACAGTAGCAACCTGCGCAGCTGCATCAACACCGGGTATTCCACTTGTGGGCAACCCGTCCAACGCACCGCCTGCAGCATCCTTGGAGATTTCGGATTTTGGATTACCGGGCACATAGATACCCAGCAAGGCGTCCTTGGAATATACCGACTTCGCGAACGGCAGGATGTTGCCTGAAAGATTGATATGGGTAATCTTGACATTCACACGTTCGCCGTCTATCCCGGTTACAATACCATATACCGGTGAATTTTTCGGAATAAACACGCCATTATCCGTATAGGCATCCTCTCCCAAACGCATTTTAAGGGTACTGCCAGCCATTACGACCTGCTCCGAATGTACATATGCCTTAATCGCATTTCTGTTACTTGAAGAAGTAAGGCGGATACTGTGAAATGGAGAAGCCTTTTCCGGCCCGGCCACCGGCATCTCTTCATCATTCTCCGCATCACTCTTCTCAAGCTCTTCCATTTCTATCCTTCTGTCCTTCTTCAAGCCTTCCATTCCATCCTTTTGGAAACGGCCATCCCGGTCATGTTCATCACTCCGGGCCGAAGGCAGGCCGGATAATGCCTGCCCTTTCCTTTCAGCCTCAATATTCCGCAAACCGGCAGACAGATTCTCCTCATTCTCACGGATAGCCGCCTGAATACGGGCTATCGCTTCCGGATCATCTTCCCTATATGTCGAAACGGAAGAAGAAGCATATTCTCCGACGTTGCCGGCAAAGCCCGGTGCTACAACATCATTGGAAGGGCTTTTCCTCTTATCGGACGTATTGATCATATCATCGATGGACAAATCTTCAGCCTCGGCACGCAAGGATATTGTCTGCCTCTCCATCTCCTGAGGAGCAGACATGTCCATAAACATGGAGAGAAAGAGCAATGCCGCCACAAGCAACATGCCCCCCATTACAAAAGGTTTCCTTATTTTCATGGCACAATTAATTTAAAGGAAAATATTCCTGGACATAATTCTTGAAATAATAACCGGTCGGATTCTCCGGGTAGCGCGGCGTGACACGTATCAGAGTACCGTTTGACACTATGCGGATTTTCTTTGTATCGTTACTGCTCATCACACTCAGTGTCGAGGAGAATACAACCTGATACTCGCTACCGTTACCCACTTGTTGCAGATCCTCTACACGATCAAAATTGCACCGGTAAACAACCCCCTTATTGATGGCATCCGAATAGGCCTTGTCATACTGGTATTTCCCGAATACAGCATTCAGATCAGCCTGGTTTACGAGAAAGGCCGCACGTGCCTGGTTATTCTTGATGTTGTTGACATCAAAACTATTGACATAATAACTCACTGAATAGCAATGGGTCACCAGAAGAGCCTTATACAGCTCTTCCAGCTCCGTTGACTCTACCGGAAGTATTTCTCCCCCAGTGCTTACAACCAGCACATTGTCATTGGCGTGTTTCACAATCGAATATGAATAATACAGCACGGCAAGCACTATGAATGTAGCGGATACAAAGAAAAGCTTCAGATAAAGGGCTTGCTTACGCTTTGCTTCCACATAGGAGAGGAATCCCTTAGTAAGATTGGCCTTGTTAACTTCCATATTGCATAAAAATTAAATTCTTCAAAGACATTACAACAAAACTGACAACCAAAGCCAGCAATGCCAGAAGTATCTTCACCTTCAACAGCATTCCAACCGGACAGAATGAACCGTATATCTGTCTAAGAACCGCTATGTATTTTTCTTTTTCCACTTTCATGATTCTAAAATAAATTGGAAGCCTTAGCTTTCACGACACTGAACATCTTGATTTTCACCCAGACACCGACACATACAATCACCAATACAGTAACTTGTCCCAGGTTTTCCTTGCCTTCCATAAAAAAGCCGGCCACCTCATTCGAGAACTTGTCCGCCAAAAGAAACATCGGAATCATCAGATAGCAGATGATCATGTTCTTCAGCCACGTATAGAAATAGCTCCGGGTATTTTCGTGTATCATCAGCACAATGGCCACCGGTGCAATCAGTTCCAACAGTAAAAGCCACATATACCGCCCTAGAATAAAAAATGTATAGGTGTATTTGAAAAGGAAAACACCGACAGACATCACTATTGCGGTAAGGGCCTTCCAGACAATATCCGTGATATTGGGAATATCAAGCGTCAACCCTTTAGACTCTTTTTCCTGTACTGCAAGGACCTGGTCCTTCACCATATTCGTCATAGTCTCTATGGATTTGTTGCCCGTATCACCACCCAGGTCATTGATGAGGTTGTCTTGCAGTTCAACGCAGACCGTCTCAACCAGATGAAAAACCATACCGGCAGAAGTGGCAATGAAACAGACAACCAGACATATCTTCACCTGCCCCCAGTATGCGGCCACATCAAAACGATGGTTGTTGCTTGAAAGATTCTTTTGCCACTCATCCCATAGTTTCATACCGATCAGAAAGACAACAATGGCTATCATTATATACTGGAAGGAGTCATATACAATATATGATTTCGTCCGGTCATAAGCCACTTGAATGGATTCTATATTTCCCATAATCATCATTTTAGAAGTTGTAACTCAATGATATCACGGGTGGCCATCGATGTGCCCAGAATCATATCCACTGTATGCAGCCTCTGGAGCAGTTCATCCTGTTCCTTCTTTATATCCATCAGACTCTTCAGACGCTCACTGTCATTCATCTTGAACTTACTGGTCATCGTATTCGAGATCAAGGATATCAGAGAATTATTGGTCGCAAGGAAGTCAGTGACATTGCGCTCAATGGAAGAAGCAAGGGACAAATCGACCTTATCGGCACGGACAATAACGTCAGTACACCGGTCCACTATATAGGATTGCCGCTCAATCAATGATTTGGCATAAGCTGCATCCCTGATTGCCGAAGAGACGTCTGTGACAAACTTAAGGGTAGTGGTAAGGATAGAAGCCTGCTCTTTCAGCTTCAGCAACTGGTTGCCCCAGGTTGCCGCATTGGTAATTTGGTTGGCTATGGTATTGGCATTCATCGCGGCGTCAGTCACCGGGATCTGTGCATGTGCCAACCGTATCGAACAGCACATCACGAATAGGGATAATAAAAGATGTCTCATGTTGTCATTTTTTAGAAGTTAAATATGTTTCAATGGCCGTTTGCATATCATGGCCGTTTGTACTATACAGCCGGTCCAGAGCAGCACGTTTCTCTCCCTGAGTCTGGAATGCAAGATACTTGCGTGCCGAAGCTTCCAGACGGACCGTCAATGCATAGTTCTCGCCAAATCTGATCCAACACTCTGAATAGGGATGCGTACAGTCATAATTGTTCTGTATGGACTTCATCTGATTGATGTGGGCATTGTTCTTTATCATAAAGGTCTTGATCACCGCATCATATACGACCTCGGTACCTTCAAGCACATACAACAGTTGGGTATTGGCTATAATACCTTTCGTATATTCATTTTCCGGCAGCTGGAAAGGTGACTGGATAATGGTCATGACAGCTCCGTTCTCTTTTCTGATTTTCTGGTAGAAGAAAGCGACGGTCTGATGTATGTCACCCTGCAGTGAGTTGGAAGACTTCATCTGGGCTGTCTCGGCATATTCATCAAAAATGATATACCCTTTTTTTGAAGGATCTGACAATATCTTATTATTGATGACGTCAAACAGAAGGCTCATCACGACAGAAGCGACAAAAGGGTTTGCCTTGACCTTGGTCAGTTCAAAATGGATGAACCTCTTATCACTCAGGCTGCTGGCGACACCTTCAGCGGCACACAGATTCGCGTAGCTCTTGCCGGGCATGAACTCACTGCAAACATGCCGGAAAGAATCAATGTCAAAGTAATCCGGCCTGATGTCACACTTCTCACACAGACTCTCATAATTCTGCGTGAGATAAGTGTAGAAACCCGGAAAAGAATGTCCTTGGCTGACATCACAATAGTATTGGGAAAGCATCTTCCGCAAGGCTACAGTCAGATTGGGGTCTGTCGAGCTGTTCTGCCAAAAACGCAGGCAGAGTGCGACCAGTGTCTCCTCCTTTTCGGGGGTCATGGGTGAACCTCCGAGATCGAAAGGATTGATGCCAAGGGGCTGGTTCTGATCATACTCAATGTGTATGGCTATCTCCGGATAGAGGTAACACAACTGCTTGAAGCTGTTTCCGAATTCAACACCCACCACTGTAAAGTCCTTGTCCAAGAGCTGGTGGACGATATTATTCGTCAGAAAGGATTTCCCGGAGCCGGTTGGTGCGATAACCACGGCATTACGCGCCTTGATACGGCGGTTGTTGGCATCCCATATATCCTTGCGCAGCGGAATCTGAGTCAGGCAGTCGTTGAAAAGAATACCGTCCGGATCATCGGAAAAGCCTGTATAGTGGACAAAGAAAGCTACGGCAAGGGAGAGCGAAGTCATGAACATATATTCCAGCCTGAGCGAAGATACACAGCCAACTATTCCACCGGCATATAAATCCGCAAGGTTACCATATGAGGGTATATAATATTTCAGATCAAACAAGTCGAGCGATGACCGCAACTCCTTCTCGGCCAGTTCCAACTGTTGAGTATCTTCTTCCCACAGAACGACCGAGTAATGGGCATAGCAGAGGATCTCGTTATTGTCCTTAATCTCCTTGACCAGTTCCGTCATTTTGGCAATCTTTGCCGGCGAGTTGATTCTGTCCCAGCCACGGTTGGCGATATGGGAATCCAGATTACGGCGCAACGTGTCCTTCAACTTCTTGTCCGAATAAAAATAAAGGATCTGGTTATACACATGGTTATGATTGAGATGAATGCCGCCAAATGCCTCGGAAGGAGACATATAAAGTTCGGACTTGTCCTTGGAAACAGTGTAGTCCTTTCCATACACCGGATACTGTTCAGGCAAGAACTCGTCGTCTGTGATGGCATACACCCGCGCCTTGGTATTTCCAGCAGTAATCTGCTCTTCAAAATGTATATCACGTATTCCGTTCTTTTCCGAGAAATTAGCGGAAAGGGAAAGATACTCCCGCAGTTCATCCAAGGAAAGAAAGTCAATCCTTGTATTACGGAGCGCAGACAGATTATTTATGGCAAACTCAACGGCCGACAAGAACTCATCCAACCTTTCTGAATCCTCACCGGAAAGATTCTCCTTAAAAGAGAATATATTCTTCACATATGCGGAGGACAACGACTGTATTCCTGCCAGAGTGAAGGCTATCATACAGCTGTGCTTGAGATATTTCCTTCCTGAAAAGTGCTCCTGATCAGATTTGGCCAGATACGACATCCCCACACCGGTTGACTGGAAGGGAAGACTTCTGAAAATATCCTGCTTATGCACCCAACTATTGTCAGGCATATGGGAGAATGCCTGTACAAATACAGCATGGCGTGTTGCCAGTTCATCCTTGTAAAGTGAATACACCTCAGGCGATGACAGTCTGACCACATAGGTCAGACTGCCGTTCTTTCCGATAACCATCCCATGGCCTTCCCTATCCGGAATGATGTCATGTATAGGATAAAAAAAATCATTGTCCATATCTTCTTTGGTTTAAAGCCCTATAAAGCCCACGGTTCGATATTGTGATAACACGGTTGTCCTTTCTTATCTTCACTTTGTCGGATTTCCTATAGAAATACACATAAAGAGCTGTCGGAATTCCCAATTCAATGACCGCCTCCACAAGGAAGGACAGTACAGTTCCCTTCTGCAAAATCGAACTGAAAGAAAACAGGACAAAGACAAAGCTCACCAGATAGGCACAGAAGACAATATAGAAATAGTGACTCAGCAACCCCTTGATTTTGCAGGGAGAATCCAGTCCCCTATATACCTTGCAAATATCCATCAGATGCTGAAATTCATACTTGCCAGTTTCGAAGCTATGAATCCGATAGCCGCAATACCGACAACAATAAATATCATCCCCTCTCCCACGGATATCCAACCGTCCTGCTTTGACAGTCCGTTCTTCCCGCGAAGAGCTTCTTGGTTATAGATTACAAGTCCGATAAATCCACCCAACATCAACAGACCGATGGCGGGTATCAGCCAGGAAGACAGCATGCTGTTTATGTCTGACCTGGAGTTTGCTGTCTGTGCAAACATTGAGGACGATGCCTGAAGCATCAGACCCAATAAAACGATTTTCTTTTTCATAATTATCTTCTTAAATAGTCATTGTAATTGTTGTCGTTAATCCAATCCTCCACGGATATGTCAAGGATTTCCAGTTTGTCCCTATCTTCATTAAGCTGGAACTCGTAGGTATAGCTCTCTCCAGCCCGGAACTCTGTACCATCCACCGAATATGTGTACTGTTTCCCGGACTTCAGGGTAATGAGCATTTCTTTCCCTACTGTAACATGAGGAACGACAAACAGCCGGCCATCCGTAGAAGTCACCTGGCCGGATTGTAAATCCGTGAACTCCCCGGTACAGATATTAAACCTGCATTTTACCGGAGAAGAAAGAGACAGCCCCGTAACCTCCTCACCTTTAACGCTAACCACAAGTTTGCTCAAAGCATGGTACAATTTGACAGATAGGGAGACTGAACCTGGCGCAATGGGAGACGCAACCCTACTGTATAGTACATCGGTCTGCCTTGTCATATCAAGCGGCAGGACCGGTGGGGAATCATTCGACGAATAGGGATAATAAGCATATACCTTACCGGCTTTAGTCACATATACGGGCTTATCCATTGCCCACGCCCCAGAGTTGTAGCTTGCGCTCCAGACACCGCTTCCTTCATAAGGTTGCCCGGCTTCCGAAGTGATATACATGCCGACTGGAGAGGAAAAATTCTCGGATTGGCCGGACGAACTGCTTACGACATAACAAGAGCTGATCTTCATCTCCGGCTCTGTCTTGCCATCGTTCTCATCACCGCCACATGCGGCGGTGATGAGACAAAGTGCTAAAGGAAAAATTACTTTCTTCATATCAGATAACTAATTAATGTCTACAGAATTTTTCTTCAGTTGAAGAAGAGTTACCTTTATTGTTTTTCCGGATGACGCTTGGGTAAACGTTACCACACCACTACGGGCTGAAGCATTCGGATTGTCTCCAACAGTTATCTTAGAACCGGAAACAGAAGCCCAGGACACATTGCTGGAGCCAGAATAACTGACATTCTCTGTGCCAGTTTGTACGCCGTTCCACTTCACGACCCTGGTAGAGACAATTGAATAACTCTTGGAATCACCTCCGGCGGCTATGCTGCTCCAGCTGGTACTTGTCGAGCCGTCACTAAAGGTAAAGGTAAATGTATATGTATAAGAGACAGAACCAGCCGATTGTCTGACGGTAACGTCAGCTGTCTTACCACCACTGGAGGCACGATAAACACCACTAAGTGCGCTTGCTGTGGTATTATTACCGAAAGTGACCGTAGAACCGCTCAATGAACCGGAACCGGAAACCTTGCTCCAGCTGGCACTAACTGCGATTGTCTGACTCTCAGTTGTCGTATTGGTAGTAATACCGTTCCACTTCGTGTACTTAGAGCGGGTCTGGTTAGCTTTACAGCTCAATGCGGAGTTTCCTCCGGAAGCGGCTACAGGATTAGGAGAAGCACTCACTGTAAGGCTGTTAGTGGTCCAACTGCCATATTCGGTAGTCATGCTGCCCGCAGACTGGGTAACTGTACAAGTGGCAGACTTGCCACCATGAGTGGCAGTATAAGTCACACTGCGGGAAGATGCAGAAGTATTGTTGGCAGCCGTCACCGTAGCACCGGAACGGGTAAAACCGGTACCACTACCGCTGATCGTAGGAGTAGCCTTCTCTGTACTGGTGACAACTCCATTGGTCAAGACATCACGGACAGCGGAATAGGTCAGAGTTGACGTACCACCCGCAGCAGCGATGGTAGTCGGGTTGGCCGTAATGGTAACCTTCCAGGCACCATAAGTTATCTCGCCCGCAGACTGGGTTACCGTGCAAGTAGCAGATTTGCCGGCATGGGTAGCAGTTACCGTACAGCCACGGGAAGATGTCGTGGTATTGTTGCCGGCAGTCAGCGTTGTACCACTCAAGGTAAAGCCAGAACCACTTGCACTTAATGCAGGAGTACCCTTCTCTGACTCGGTACCACCGGAACCGGAAACACCGTTCCATGTCCAGGTGCGGGTACGGGTAGCGGATGCGGTTATTGTAGAAGTACCACCGGTACGCGCAATAGTAGTAGGATTAGCAGAAACGGAAACAGTCCAAGCACTCCAACTGCCATATTGCTTGCTGCCGGCAGACTGGGTAACGGTACAAGTGGCAGACTTGCCACCATGAGTGGCTGTATAAGTCACACTGCGGGAAGATGCAGAAGTATTGTTGGCAGCCGTCACCGTAGTGCCGGAACGGGTGAAGCCGGTGGCACTACCGCTAATTGTCGGAGTAGCCTTCTCTGTGCCGGTAACAGTTCCATTGGTCAGAACGTTACGCATAGCGGAATAGGTCAGGGTTGACGTACCACCCGCAGCAGCGATAGTTGTCGGATTAGCGGAGATAGTAACAGTCCAAGCACCATATGTGATTTCACCCGCAGACTGGGTTACCGTGCAGCTTACTTGTTTATCCGATTCAGCTTGTTTAAATGTTATTATTCCCGTTCTACTATTATCCGTATCTGTATTTTCAGCTACTGTAACTTCCAGCGTCGGCTTATCAAACGTTATCCAATCCACAGATGATGAGCAGTCATAATCAAGAGGCGTTTCTGTTCCGGGTATTAATGTACCATTGACAGAATAATATTTTTTAGAAGCAATTGCGAGGTTAAAGGTGCCGCCTTTACTTGATATGTTCTTTTCTATCGGAGTCACTGCAAACTGGTACTCCAAGATCTTGCCCATAAACGGCAATTCCACCACATGCTCGCTTTCAAACAGACGGTCTGCCGATAATTTAAACTCTTTCGAGTCATCAAAAATAATAAAAGGGTCGGCTGCACTAAAACTCTGTTCCGGGAAAATGGCACTAAAGCTGACATCGGCTGCGTTACCATCCTTGAACATAACAATATCCTGCTGGTCGTCATCGAACAAGGTACGTATCTCTCCTGTCGAAAGATTCATGATACAGCCTGTATATGCATCATTGACAACGGCAGTTCCAGCAGCACCCCCGACATTCTCCCGGCTATAGGGAACCACAACTTTCGATAGCTTGTGGATAAAGGTTAAAGGAATATTGTTTTTGCCTGAGCCGTCAGTGTTCCTGGCATACATCAGGTCTGATTCTGTCAGACTTTCCTGGTCAGCAGCCACATGGAAAGTGAACTCCAAAGGGTTGTCAACAGTAGCATACGGGTAATATGCATAATAGTCAATGGGATAGGATGTTATGAATATTGAGTTGCTTTCCCCATCCGGTACAAATTTTTCACCGTCAAATATATATTTCTTGTTGTCTGCAAAATTACCGGAAGGATGCAGTTGGGCCGGAACCGACTCGTCATCACGCGCGGCCGCAAAAACTCCGATAGCATCCCCCTTCTCAAATTCCGTATCTGTCGCACGGGTGGATGGCTCTGGAGACAGATAGAAACAGACAGGGGATGAACCGGATGTTCCGGTGTCCTTCTCACACCCGAAGAGGAGTGCCAGCAGGAGTACAGATATATATGATAAAAAATGTTTCTTCATACTTTTTCTTTTTATGGGGAGCCCCCAACTTTATATACAGAAGCCATGCCTATTAAAAGCAGGCTTCTGTATATCAATCGTCATTCTCAAATTACAGGAACAAGGGAAATGTCATTATTCTGGCTGTCCGTCCACGGTTCGATTGTCACACCGGACTGGCCTCCGGACGGGTCCTCACCACCACCGATAATAAGACCGTTTCCATCAAGGGAAATGGAATAGATGTTACGGTAAGAGGCTGCCCATGCTGTACCTGCCGGGAAATCATATTTCAAGTCTCTTCCGTCAATCGTGAAGACAACCTGCATGTCTTTTCCGGAAGTGGCGCTTACCGGAAAAAGAATGCTGGAAAGGGAAACATAGTCCTCCGTCAATGTCTGGTTGGCCGAGAAACTGACATCTCCATCCTGGGTGGTTGTCACCGCCCCAGTAGCTATGTTATAGCTGCCTTTGGTCTGCAACGGTTTGGCCGCACCTGTATTCTTCAGAACCACAGCGGTAATCTTGCCTTCGCCACCCTTGTAGTCCGAAGTCTTTCTGATCTTGAAGACAACCTGGGTCAGGGCATGCTGCATCTCAATGTCCACATTACGGGCAGTGATGCTCACCTTGCTGTTTCCCTCCCCGTACAAGTGGTCTGTCTGCTCGCTGATGTCAACCGGTACAGCCTTCGGGTCCGCAAGGTCGCTCTTATAGGGATAATAGGCGTATACAGTACCCTCATTCTCATCAAGTAGGATATTGTCGCTCTTGAATCCCTTACCGGTAAATACAAAAGGGATGTTACTGTAGGATGCCGAACCCTTGTACGGAACGTCAATGGAGTTGTCCACGACATAGACGCCCAGCTGGTCATTGTTTTCCCAGGCAGTCTTTTCAGCTCTTGTTACCGGTGACTTCCCGATGTACGCGTTGACCTGCATCGTATTGGTGCCGCCAACTCCATTCTTGTCATTGAACTCTTCTGTGCAGCTGCATGCCAACAGTGCAAGCAGGGCTGCCGAAACTAATTTGATTTTCATATAAAAAAATTTAGTGAATAAAAAATTATAATACGGGTTGGATTTCTCCCCAGTCCAGATCGCGCCAGCCGGCTATGGTAACAACCGGATCGACACCAGCATTCAAGTCGATGACAATCTCGAACACGATGCCGTCAGATGTAAAATCTGCCAGGACAGAGGAAAGGTCCACTTCCGGATAATATTTCTGAGAATTTGTCACAACTTCCATACAGAGGGTGTTTTCCACCTTATTGGAAAGCCCGAACACATAGGCTTCGGAAGTATATTTCCCCTCTTTTTCTGCAAAATCAAAGACCAGACCGGCATAGGAAGGCTGGGGCTGGTTGGTATATATCTTCCGGGAAATGATTACTCCCTTGAGCAAGGCTTCCATCCCGGAAACAGTCTGGGCAGGCGCAAGTCCTCTTATTGTCACATTAAATATGATCTTTTGCACCATCGGCGAGAGAACGAACTCCCGATAGGTTGTATCCTCCGGAAGAATGGTGCCACTCTCCTTGCCCATAAAGACCAGATGCTGTGGATTCGCTATAACCGGACAGGCATATTTGGCCGAAACTACCGTATCGGCATAAATCTCAATTGTCGAGATGTCGCCTGCATTACGGATTTTGTTGTTGAAACGGGTATATGCGAGGAATCTGTATGTTCCGGCATCCAGCTGTGACAAAAAACGGTTGCCTAGAGCGAAATAGTCAGGTTCCCCCAGTTTCTCGGTATGCTCCACACCGGTATGGTAGTCATAATAGCGTACTTGAATTTCCTCCGTTGTGGACGGTACAGGTCCCTTGTCCGACACTGTGGCGGAAAGAAACCCCTTGGCCTCACACTCTTCCTTGAAAAGATTCTCACAAGAAGAGAACAATACGGCAAGGCTGGCATAAAATAAGATTTTCAAGTTTCTTCTCATTGCTCAAAATTTAAGTTATAGTCATTTATTAGCTGATAGATTTCCGGATCAAGGTTTCCCCTGAACCATTTCCCGGGATCAAGACGGCACGCCTCACTGAAAGCGGACACCGCATCCTCAAACCTCTTTTCACGTACATACAGAATCGCAAGCAGATAAAGGGTATCCTCATTCTGCGGCAGGGAGCGCAGTATCTCGACAGCCTGGCGGTCATATCCGAGGCTCATCAGACAGACTGCCGTATTATGGTCATTGTATTCACTGAGTACCGGCAGGGCGGCCTTGTACTGCCGGTTCTCCAGCTGTTTGACAGCATCCATATAAGCTGTGTCTATAACGGTTGTATGAATGGTATCCTTCACCATCTCACTACGGTGCAGATGGAACTGGAAATTCACTGCACGCAGCTGCGGATACAGTTTCTCCCTTATGTACCGGTAATCATGGAAATTCTTGAGTACCTCCTCGCGGGCATCGTTCTCCTTGACAGATGCAATGGCATTCAATATCGCGCTGCGCTGCGTAATATTCGAGTCATTGCGGATGAGACCGACAAGCTTTGTCCAGTCCTCCCCTATCGCATCGGCACGGAAAAGGGCGACTGCTTCCCTGTCATCCGTACGCTGTATCAGATACGACTTGAGCTGTTTTGCACGTTGTCTGGCCAGCTGCATGTTCAGATAGTCTGTACCTTCCGGTGAGGATGTGGCACACATATGCACACTGTCAAGTACCAGCTCACCAGTATATGTCAGTTTGTGCATCGTCTCCATCACCTTGTCTATCTCTTCCTTGTTGTTCCCTATCCGTTCGTCAAACAGCGAGGAACCCGCCTTATAGCTGATAAAAGCGGTTTGGTTGGCAGTAGCATGACGGGAGACTATTATCCGTTTGTATCTGGGCGCATGGTCCAGGAACTGTACCATTGAGGATATATAGTAGGTAAGCGTGTCGCTCTGGGGCAACTGATAACGGCTCTCGTCCATTGCAACCACGATACCGTCTATAGTCACGTCAATCTTACGTATATTCTCATCCGCCTCGATATTCTGCGAATAGTAGTATTCAAACCGGTCACCGTTCTGTATTACGGTATCCAGGCGGCATGGCTCCTTGGGAAACCGGACATATTCATTGTATTTTTCTTGGGTCAAGGCCTTTTTCCGTTCATTCTCCGCCTTCTTTTTCCAGTCAAAGAAACGTTTCTGTATCTCCACCGAGTCCTCTTTCGTAATAAGCCGCTGTTCAAACCGGTATTCAGGGGAAAGATAATTTCCCCAATGTCCTGGAGCATTGGCGACTTCCCTCTCCAGCCAGTACGCGGGAAGAACGGTTTTCCAGTTGTCAGGTCTCACTGCCGCACGGTTACGTTCCATTACACCGTTGAACAGTAGATTGCGTCTGTTGCGGACACTCTTCCAGTCAATAAAGCGGGTCTGTGACAACTGTTCTTTCCTCCAGGCATAATAGAACTGTTCCTCAATGTCAAAAAGGGCCTTCCGATAGCCCTTTGCATCAAACAGCAACTGCATGTACGCGCTGTCAGGAATAATGGAACTTATGAAGTTCTGGTACATCCGATACCCCTTTTCCTGCTGTCTGAGGAACTGGGCGCCGGAAAGAAGTATCTTGTCAAAGCATATCCTCTTGCCGTTCTTGTATGCTACCGGAGACAACTGTACTTGCCACTTGTTATCTATCAGGGCCGCCGGGACATCAACCTTGAAATCTATGGCAATCTTGCCCGCACGCTCGGCAACATTCTTGCTTTTTGCGACAATCTGCACGTCAGCAAGCGATACGCTCAGGATTTCCTCGCCATTATCATCCTTTTCATATTCCGTGAAGCCCTCCTTCAGCTTCCGCATCGTCTCCCTGCTATATACCTGCGTAGTGTCGATCACAGCCGGTTGTACCCTCTTTTTGTTAGGCTTGCGCTGGATCTGCGTCAGCCCCACACGTTGGGCACCGTTTTTCTCTAAAACGGAAACAATGGGAGTGCTGCAGCTCAGCACAAGCGTGGAAAGGGTACCAAATAGGAACAGTCTCCTTTTATCAATCATTTTTCCAATGCTTTAGTAATACAATCATAACATACAGAAAATTCATCAGAATGATAATGCCAAGCATTACCGAAAGTCCGGGACGGATCTTGAGCCAGACACCCTTCAGATACTCTGTCAGTCCCTCTTCACAGTCACTCATGGCATCTCTTCCCAATATCACGAACATGCACTATCAGGTTTTGTCCCACACAGTTCTATCTCAGTGGCGGATATATTGAGCGACGGCTGCGGATTACCGCTGTTATCCAGGTATGCTTTCACGGACATACGTCCACTCACGAAAACTTTTGTCCCTTTCTTCAGACAGGCAAGCATCTTTTCCGTATAGCCGTACCACCTTATCTGTAGCCAGACCGTCCTTTCCGTCATCTGCCCATTATGATCCTTGCCAAACTCCTTATGTGCCATACTGAAACACACATACTGTCTGTCCGCATTGTCTTTTTCCACGGCAGCATCCGCTCCCAGGTTACCAATTACTTGTGATTGTAACATAGTTCTCTATTTTTACATGTTAATAATTCGTCAGAAATCATCATAATCAGCTTCGACCTCAATGGCCATATGAACGCTGAGCAGAACGCACAGCAAGATAACAGCCAGAAAAACGCCAAGCAACACAATATATAAAGCCATCATCTCCCATCCTCCTTTGTATTTACACAGTGAGCAGTTAGCGGATCTTCTGCGATTCTTTTTTCTGCACAATGGGAACAGAGTGTATGCTCTTCATCAGCCCACCAGCAGGTTCCGTAATCCGAATGGTAACAAGGGTCATTTTCAGTACACCCGCAAACACGGCAGACACCTGGAACAACAGACGCTTTTTCAGAATACTGGAAAATGTTGCGCACTTGGCAGAAATCCATGATGAATACATAATCCGGTACACCGGAAGCCGGCAAGACAGACGCCGTAATACGTTGAAGGGAATGATTCCGGGAATAGCAGATAGGCCGCAATTTAGGATGCGAAGTATTGATTTCCCGGATTCTATCTTCAATCAAAGATGACAAAGCATCCAGAGAGCAGTCATCCTTGATAAGGACATGTTCAAACTGACTGATAAAATCCAATAATTTCTTGCATGCCCTGTTTTTAGGACTATACAGAGACAGATGGTTAACGAAATACGTCATTATTCTATTTTCCTCCTTCCAATTGATATTTACTTCCCTAACCGTCAGAATAGATAAATAAGGTTCACTGAAATCTTATGGGGTATCAGGTACACTTTCCTCTCATGGTCAAACTTATATCCGCAGGTCTTGCAGAGAGACTTGTCATAGTTGGCCCAAAACGCGGCAAGGCCAAGCTCCCATTCAAAGTTCCAGCGGGGAGCCATCGGATAGGTCCACCCGAAAGACAGACCAGCCCCCAAGCCCCAACCGTCATAACGGTACTTGTCCCAGATATTGCCGATGTTGTAACGGCTGGCAAGAACCGAGAAACCCACAAACGGATCGCGAAAGCTCTCACGAAACCAATAGCGGACACCGGGAAGAACTGTCAGGTTCTGGAATTTAGTATTGTTACTCTTGCTGTAAATGAAAGGATTGTACTGAACAGGAAGATGAAGAGAATACTTCTTGTTCAAAGTCATACCAAACTCCGCATTAAGATTACCCGTAACAAGACCAAGGATATTAGTCCTTGCAGAATAAAACTGCCCGAAGCATTCCACACTACCAAAAAACAACACTAGCGAAATAAACGACATTCTCAATTTTCCGTACATAAGATGAAGTATTTATTATTGTTCAATTCCGGTAAATGAAAGCTTTCCCGATGCTCACGCACAGGGAAAGCCGAATAATTAACACTATCTATCACGTGGAAATTACCACGAAACAGACATGAAAGGCCGTCACTACGGCCATAGGAGTCTAATATAAGACCCGTTATCTTATATAGGTAATTAATAGACAGAAAGATAGAACTGTAGAATACATACTCTATTAAGATGAATATGCACAATAATAATGAGGTGTTAGTTCTAACAGAACTCTAACAGCCAAATTCACCGCTACCTCCCCACTCTTCTATGTGAAATTTACCGATGAACAGTTTGATGAACGAGGTGGAGTAGATGCCGGTACGTTACAGATTATGGGTGAAGGGGAAGCAGAGAGACATACAAGCACCTCTAACACTCTTATTTATGCCCTATATGACGATGAAGGGCACTATCCCAATCTCTATATAGAGAAAAATTCAAACTATGAATTTGTAGGATGGTATTATGATGGCTCACTGTTGTCTTCATCTTTGGAGTTGTCGGATATGGACCTCTATGTAGCCAATATTACGAAAGGCGCCACAATTCTGGCCGCTTTTAAGAAAGTGAGTGGAGGAGGGAAATATACAATTACACTTCATGCAGATCATTATGATAATGGAAGTTGGGTAGGAACTGTTGGCAATTATGTGGGATTTAGTTCTGATGACATAAATCATAAAACAATCAGCAAGGAATTTGAGTATGGTACACGAGTCACCGTATATGGATTGGGAAGAAACGGAAATGATGACAGTGATTGGCAAAATGCACCTTGGTGGTATTACGTGAATGGATTCTACACGGCAGGAGGTACTAAACTAATAGGTTTTGATTTCAATCATGTATCTGCATCATATACATTCACTGTAACTAAGAATATGGACATATATGCAGACTTTGTTTATTACAAAAGGTAAAACTGAAAGCACAAAGAGGGAGAGAGATGGGGGGAGAGCTCTTATATCCCCCTACTCCATCTTAATATTGGTCAATTTCATTTTTGACATTAATAAATTTTAGCTCTTTATCTTTATTTTTCTTGCAGTTTATTATGTTTTCCTTTTAATACACCAATACCAAATGGTATAGGGTATTGGTGTATTAAAAGAAAAGCCGCGCATCTCTATCCTTTTGGTTTTCTCTCCTTCCCTACTCTATTCCTTTTTCCGTTTGCTTTCTTCAGTTCTTTTTCTATAGCAGAATCTGACTATGTTTTGAGAAATCAAAAAATGTTTTTGGAGAAATATAAAAAAGTATGTATATTTATAGCTGTAAATATTTAATACGATATAATTGTCAAACCATTATAAATAGGAGTAATAGATATGAACTACAACTGTATCAAAATTGATTCCAAAATGATTGCTAATAATCTTACTTCCGCATACCCGACACATCCTGGTGAAAAAAGATGAAATCAAATATAGAAGGATATAGTAACGTAAGTTAACTGAACAGATGGGATTTTTTATAAGAGAATGTCCACCGACCTATTACATAGAAAACTGCATTACTTTTTGAAGCGGTTCTTGGAATTGGGGGTGAACCGTTAATGCTCCTTCAGTTAAATGTAATATGCAGGCCACTCGTAAAAGGGGACGATTGGTGCAAATTCGCAAAAGAGCGATGACGCTTAAAACCTCAATGAATAGTTTGTGTATTTAAATGACTAACTATTACATCTTATGGAATATATTCAATTGACAAATGAACATTGTGTTCACCACTATGGGCTTATCCAGAATCCTAAAAATAGAAACACTCTATTAATGTATTCTCAAGAACAAAAGTTGGCATCATTTCCTATAATAACCGATGAAAGCATCGTCACAGTGCTCAATATACAAGGCGAATTTGCATATGTAAGGAATGAATGTCCACAAGGTATTCAGGAATATAACGACACTCTTCGAATACTGACTAGCAATAAGACAGCACGTTGGCGGTTTCAAGAGATAGAATATAAATTTAATATTCTCAACAATCTTGAAGATTTTTTTATTTTGTTCAAGTCTTTGCAACTTTCTGGATTTGCTGTCACACATACGCCTCAGTATTTTAATAGTATTGAGACCATGTTTTATCCCTACTCCAAGAGCTATTTCTCTTTGCTTCGATGGGAGAATGAAGATGAATACAATGCCATTAAAATCAAGAAGACATTATCTATATGTCCCATACTGACACGTGATTCCCTTATTATGGATTATACTCCACAACTATTATCGCATGTATTTCATCTTTTTCGTACAAATAGTGACAATTGGAATCAACACAGTGCCATATTTCACAAAAGAAAAGAAAGGCATATCGCAGTTGATTGTGAATCAGGACATGTCTTCGGTGTCAGCTGCAATATTTCACAAACTGGCAGTCACTACTTTTGTCAAGTCGAACTAGAATATTGGAGTAAGATATCTCCTTGCCAGTTATCCACGAAAGATATCCTATTTACAGATAGCAAGGAGCAGATAAAAAGTCATTTAAGGCTGATAGAAAGCATGAATAGATATCTATCGAAAAATAATATACAGTTCAATAACGCTCAACTCACCAAAAACATATGGTTACAACATATAGCAGCATCGCAGACGAAATAAAAAACATAAGTTGGAAATATGCATCTGAAAATATTGATGATGATTTACATACTGATATTCTTTTCATGGAGACCTCAGTATCATTACTCAAAAAAGTTGCCGGAATCTCCTACTCCCATGGCCTTCTTTTATACAAAGGACATAAAGGACGCTTCTACTTCCCCGATGAAGAGGCACAACATATTAACAAAACTTTGATTTATAAATTAAAGAATAATCTTTCATGGGGTGAACAACTCAATAAAAATATAGTCATCAAGTCTGCTGAATTAGAAAATATCTGGAAACCGTATTTGAACTACCACAGTTTTGCAATGCTCTCAGATGACAAAATAGTTTATCTGTATGATATTCAGTTACGCAAGCACTACGAACTATACCAATATGGCTGGATACCTGAAATATTGCAAGATACCGAATATGGTATCGACTATTGGATTACAAGTATCGCGCGAAAATATAATTCTGACTTTACGCAAAAGGATATACTCACTCTCCTGCCAGATACCCTTTCGCATACGGTATATTACAAACATGACCGTGCGCTACTATCCCTTATCCAACGTATATTGGCCAATAAAGAAGTGAAAATGATTTTTTCATTGCCTCCCAAATATATACGTACTTCATTACCATACCATATTAACAGTTCTATTCGTCAATTAGTAAATCATTACGGTTATCTTGGATATCACGGCTATGATGAAAGACGACCGTATGATTTTAATTATTACCTAAACCTAATTAAACGATATGTGGAGAATGAAGATGAACTAGCCACATTCACAAAACGTCTCTACTCTCCCCGAACTCCTTCTATATTATGGGAGAAACTGGCCATTGATGAGAAACGTCTGCTCCATATTTACCACAATTGGGGAATGACTAAATCTCGACGACGAATGGCACAATTACGTAACTTCTATTTTTTAGATATGTTAATTGAAGAGATTGCTTTCCGCCATCAAATTCCTGAAGACTATATACGCTTTATGACACCAGCAGAAGTCAAAAAGCTGCTGCTTCATCATATTCTACCCCCTAATATAGATAAACGGTCTTCTTCATGCCTCTGCTATCTAAATGAAAGAACGACATACATATGTAACGGAGATTATCAAGATGAAATATTTAACACCTTATCTTCTCTAACCGAAACACCCGTTGTATTGAGGGGAAGCATAGCGTGCGGAGGTTTCCAAATAGGTAAAGCTTGCCTTATAGAACGTAAATCTGATTTTTTTAATGAAAAAGTTGGAAATAATACTATTCTAGTAACGCGCGAGGCTGATCCAGATATATTTTGTATCTTTGAAAAAATAAAGGCCATTGTAACCGATCAAGGAGGTATTACTTGCCATGTCGCTTCGTTAGCTAGAGAATATGGCATTCCTTGTATTGTGGGTACTAGATTCGCTACTGAGAAAATTGCACATGGCGATACTATTGAAGTAGATGCTATTCATGGTTCAGTAAGAATATTAGAAAGAAACAATAAATCATAAAATTATGCAATACTCTTTCATTGCCATTATCGAAGCATGGTTATCCGGCGTACTTTTTATGATAACCACAGCTTTGTTGTTGTTCCGTATCTATTGGGGTATATCTGATGTCAAGATATCATGGGATATTATAATAAATTTCAGCCCAATCATCACTATTCTATTATGTTCACTCGCCTATTCTATTGGTTGGATTGTCAATCATATAGCCGAAAGTATCTTCGATCCGCTACTACAGCATCGTTTCAGAGCTGAACTGGAAAAAGAAAACAAGGTTAACTTTTTCAAAGTCAGGGCATACGTGTTTCAATACGGTTCAGACCAGACTTTAAATGATATAAAATACGACCGGCAGGTTATTCGTATCGCGCGTGCCAACTGTTTCAATTTTTTCATAATGGCATTAGTAATGTTGTCTTATCTTGTAATTAACCAATCTTCACGCATTATACCCTTGTTTTTCTTTTTCTTTTGTTTCTTTGCATCTTGCGGTGCTTTCTTCCAATGGAAAAGTCGATATGAAGCTACATACAGAAAATTCTACCAAGTATATTTTGCTTTATCCGAAAGTTTATCCCACCAGTCTAACAAATGAGAAATATAGAAATAGAACAACGATTCATCACTCATCAGCAACAAGTTCTGATTAATTGGTTGAATACGCAAACCACATGGTTATCGCGTAACTACTATCGTGACATTTATTTTCAGAATCCGAGGAAACCATTTATCACCACCGATGAAAATGGAATAAAGGATGCACATGAGTGGCTTCGTATCCGACAATGCAATGACGACTTATCCAAGTTATGTTACAAGTGTTGGCATCGTAGCCTACAAAACAATATGCCGTTATATGCAGATCAGATAGAACTAAATATTGACAATCCTGATAACATGAAAATATTGCTCCAACGACTAAACTATCATCCTATTGCCGAGGTTTACAGATGGCGCACATCGTGGAGTTACAATAAATATATTATTGTACAAGATGAGGTACAAGATCTTGGTACCTTCTATGAAATAGAATATGTTGGGTCGACACAAGAACCTCGTGTAGCTGTTGAATTAATACACCACCTACTTTACAGTATAGGTATAATTGATTTTAAAATTATAGATAAAGGATATCCTTGGATGTATTGGAATAATAATTGGAGAGAGATTTTGGGTGTTAAATAAGCGTACTTCTGTTGGCTAATATACCTTTAACGGATATATATCGATCTCGTGGAATCAGACAAACTGGAATTGTAAGATTTGTGATATAACAACTAAGGATAACTTGATAATTCTTTAGTACCCACCCCTAGAGCTCTATTCTAAGAAAAGAGAATATTACTTTCTCCCCTTCCCTACTCTATTCCTTTTTCCGTTTGCCTTCTTCAATTCTTTTTCTATAGTAAGGTCTGTAACAGCACTATATATCTGTGTCGTTTTGACACTCTGATGGCCTAGTACCGTCTGGACAGTGGTAATACTGACTCCTCTGTACAATAATAAAGTTGCACAAGTATGGCGAGCCACGTGGAATGTCATTTTCTTTATCCCGACTTCTTTGGCAATTCTCTTCAATACTCTATTGGCTTGCTGATTGCTGCCTACATGAAACAGTACTCCCCTTGTTCTTGAGATTGATTTTGTCAGTTTCAGCGCCTTGCCTTCGAAGATTGTACTTAACGGTATACGAATCTCCTTGTTTGTCTTATACATTTTAAGGACTATCCATCTTTTGTGATTGATAGTGCAGATATTCTGCTTTGTGAATATGCGCACATCCGAATATCTCAGGCCAGTATAACAGCTGAAGAGAAAAGCGTTTAAAACTTCATTAGGCTCTGATAAGCTTTCTCGATATTTTTCCAGTATCTCAAGCTCCTTCTCTGTAAGTGCATCTCTATGTACTTGTTCCGTTCTGATTGTATAGTTCAAGAATGGGTATTCTGTGATTATTCCCTTCTTTCGTGCTACATTAACATATCGCTTGAGTGACTTCATGTGCCGTGCTATCGTATTTGTTGACAGCCTACATTCCTCACGCATGTAAATCTCAAATTTTAGGAGAAAGTCACTTGACATTTCCTGGAGACTTGCATTCGGTGAAAAGCCTTTGATTTGGTTCAGCGTATCCAAATGGAGCTTTTTGGTACTTTCCCTGACAGCGGCAATCTGGATTTCCTTCTCCATAAACTTGACTAAGCTATTCCCCTTCTTCCCTATTGTTCTTGCTGGTACTGCAAAATTATTCAAATTTCCATAGCTCATTATATGGTTTACGCCATCTATTTGTATCTGGATTAACAGTGCACCGTTATTATCCAAACCAATCTTTCGTAACTCACTCAGAAAATTGCTTGTTGCAGTTTCGATATCCATTGCTTTGTCCGCAGTTTTTTCATAATGCAAAAATAATACAAAGTTATTCTGGACAAGCATGGAAAGATAATATTTGTACTACTATCCTAGCATTGGTAGCTTGTACAACAATTTGATTGCGTAATTTATTTGCCATGAACTAGAATATTCAAACACCTACATATTTAAATATTTATATGTTTAAGAGTTTGGATATTCAAATATCTATATTCTACGCGTTGAATATCTGTGTATTCAAACGCACAAATACTAAAGTATTCACATATTTCAATGTCTGTACAATTGAATATTTATATGTCTGTATATTCAAATATATAAACATGCAAACGTTTGCATGTTTGAAAGTCTAAATATTTAAACTTTCTGATGTCTGAATATTTATATTCCATACATTGGGTATCTATGCATTCAAATGCACAAATGTGTAAATGCTAAAACATTCAAATATTTCAACGTCTGTATATATAGATGTTTAAGCATGTGGATATTTGAATATTTACATCCATAAACATGTAAACGTTTAAATGCTTACATGTTCAAATATTAAAGCTTTCAAACATTCAGACATGCAAGTATAAGAAAACTTAAATATTCAAATATTTACATGTTTAAAATTGCTTGTTAAAAGGCAATAATGTATTTTTGTTACATGAAATTACACATCTGAATATATGGCAACGATATTAAGTGTTTTAAATTACAAGGGTGGGGTAGCAAAGACCACCACAACGGCCAGCCTGGGCACGGCGCTTTGGATTCTAGGGAAGAGAGTACTTCTGATAGATACTGATCCACAATGTGACCTTACTTTTTTGCTGGGTTTTGATGGCGCTGCGGGAGACGAGACCTTTAACGAGTGGTTTATGCGGCAAAACGACGAAGGCCCTGTGCCGGTGTATGTGAGATATGACGCGATAGACAATCGATATGATGGAAAGGAGCGTCTGTATTACGTTCCTTCTTCACGAGAACTCCGCGATGCCGATATGATGCTGGCTGCGCGAAAGGCCAGGGAGCGTATCTTAAAACGTAAATTGAAACCGCTTCAGGATGCGTTTGATTATATATTAATAGACTGTTCTCCTAAGGAAAGTATCGTAAACTTCAATGCAATGGTAGTTAGTGACCGGGTGTTGGTCCCCATAGACTGCAGCGGCTTTTCCTTGAAAGGCATGCAGACATTGATGGATTCCATAAATGAGGTCAAGGATGATGAATTTAATGAGGACTTGGATATACTAGGCTTTTTGCCTATACGGTATGACCGGAATACTCGTATCAGCAGAAGCGTAATAGAGTATTTTGAAAGTCAATTCCCTGGAAAGGTATTCAAAACAAAAATACGTAAAAGTGTCCGTTTCGACGAAAGCCCCCTAAGGCATAGGACTATATTTGAACATGATCCGGAAGGTAATGGCGCCGAAGACTACATGAGTCTTGCAGAGGAGATTACCGGCGAGAGAAGGCCTGAGGATTGGCAGCGTCGCGCTTTGGAAGCATGGTATATGAAAAATCCGGATGAACGCCCGGTAGATGATAATGAAAACTAATACATTTGACAGTATGGCAGGAAAAAACGAAAAAGTCGATTTTTTAAGCGAAATAGGCTCAATGGTAAAGAGCCAGAAAGAAGAGAATCAAATTCTGCGCCGCAAGAAAGCGGAAAACAGGATTGATGAACCGGAATTGAGCGTAGAGGTTGAAAAGGAAGACCAACAACCTATGGCTGCACCGAAAGAGGACAGAGAGGTAAAAGACCGTTCAAAGGTTGCTCAAAAGGTGGAGCGAAAAAAGGCTATGAATGTATGGTTCGATGTAGATACGCATAAGGATCTAGGACGTATCAAACTAGAGCATGACATTGATATGAGAGAAATTGCATACATAGCTATCCGCAAATTCCTGGATGAGTACATGAAGGATGGCAAGCTGAATGAGAAAGGGATTAACTATCTGGAAAAGAGACTGAAAGAATTGAATGGATTTTGATTATCCGCGATCGTACCACCACTCATAGTACGCGGATAATCATATAAGTAGATAACATAAAAATAAAAATATGCTTCAGAACGATCAAAATCAATTGGATTATGCCATGCTTCCATTCGTGATGCGTGATTTGGTCAATATGGTTATGAAGAAAAAGATGTTGCCTTTAAGAGATGCGTTATATTATATCTATTCTTCCAAACTGTATAAGTCTTTATTGGATTTGAATACTAAACTGTGGTATTCAAGCACATTATCACTTTATGAAGCATTAGAGAAAGAGAAAACGGAGCAAAGGAAAATACAAGGTGACGAGTCCAAAGTCCTACTTTTTAAAATGTTCTGTATAGAAAGTTATAGGGAAGCAAAAAAGAAAAGTGCCGAAGAGATCCTTCTGTTGTTTTCCAATCATGGGGTTCTTGAATTTCTAAATGACAATTTTGAAATGCTGCACACCCAAGATACAGAATATATACTAGATACTATAACAACTTATATCAATAAAAAGAAATGAGACTATATCACGGTTCAACAGTTGTCGTAAAACGTCCTAATATACAGAAAGGCCGTAAAGCTACGGATTTCGGAAGGGGATTCTATACGACAACTAACTTTGAGCAGGCAAAAAAATGGGTTTTACTCAAAAAGAACAGGGAACAAAGCGATAGGGCAATTGTCTCGGTCTATGAAGTGCCTGATAATATCCTTGAAGGAGAATTTGTTGTTCGCCATTTCGCAGGCGCAACAAAAGAATGGTTGGAGTTTGTTGTCAACAACCGTAAAGGGAAAAGTACAGAAGAATATGAGTTGGTAATGGGACCTGTCGCAAATGATCAGTTATATGCTACTATCAGGCTCTATGAGCAGGGGGTTATTACAGCTGATGCTGCCATTGAGATGCTTAAGACGCACAAATTATTCAATCAGCTTTCATTCCATACGGAAAGAGTCGCTGTGTTATTAAAGTTCGTAGAAGCTGTCAAGATAGAATGAGGTATAAGAATCTTTGAGGCGCAAAAAATCAATTATGGACGAGCTACAATTAATCCAAAGCAAGATATATGAGATCCGGGGCCAGAAGGTAATGCTGGACTTTGACCCGGCAGAAATGTACGAGGTGGAAACACGAGCTCTCAATCAGGCGGTGAAGCGTAATATCGAGCGTTTCCCGGAGGACTTCATGTTTCAACTGACAAAAGAAGAAACATAGAATTGGAAATCACAAATTGTGATGTCCAATTCTATAAAGATGGGTATGAGACGTTTTCCTTATGCTTTTACGGAATTAGGAGTTGCCATGCTTAGCAGTGTTTTAAATTCAAAGGCAGCTATACGAATCAATATGAGTATCATGCGTGCCTTCGTCGCCATTCGCCAGCTGATAGCCAATCCATCGGTAGACAGAGTGGGGGAACTGGAAAAGCAAATGCAGAAACTTCGAGCCTACATGGAAGAAGTTTTCACTGATTACAACGACATCAACGAGGATACCCGAATGCAACTGGAAATGATCAACCAGACGTTGGCCGAGCTTCAGGTCAGGAAGAAGGCTGAAGAGAAACCACGTAACCCGATTGGATTCCGGACCTATGAATATTAGTTATTCCCTATCAGTCGAATTTTAACGACATTAAAAATATGAACACACAGTAAGCGATAACAATATAGACCGGTATGGCAATTATAAGAACTGGTCACTGTTTTGGGAAAGAGCGAGTAGGGAAGATAAGAAATTGCTTTTGAATTATATGAACTAATAACAGGAAAGATATAATAATGAGGAATCAAGGAGAAATCATATTATACCAGCCGGACGAAGAAATAAAGCTGGATGTTCGTTTGGAAAATGAAACGGTATGGCTTTCTATTGATGAAATGTCTCATTTGTTTGGCCGAGATATTAGTGTCATTGGAAAACATATCCGGAATATCTTCAAAGAGGGAGAATTGATAAAGGATTCAGTTTGGGCAAAATTTGCCTATACTGCTTCTGATGGTAAGACTTATCAAGTGGATTATTATAATCTTGATGTAATTATATCTGTCGGATATCGGGTAAAGAGTCAACGGGGTACTCAATTTAGACAGTGGGCAAACAAGGTGTTGAAAGAATACCTTTTGAAAGGCTATTCCATCAATCAACGTATTAACCAACTGGAGAATAAAATGGATTCAAGGCTGACTGCCCATGACCGGCAACTGGAAGAGCTAACAAATAAAGTCGATTTCTTTGTCCGCACATCCCTTCCTCCGGTAGAGGGCATCTTCTTCGACGGCCAGATCTTCGATGCCTATAAATTCGCTTCGGATCTTATCAAGTCTGCCAGACAGTCGCTTGTACTCATTGACAACTATGTTGATGAGAGCGTGCTGCTCATGCTGAGCAAACGGCAACCGGGAGTAACGGCCACCATCTACACGCAGCGCATCACTCCACAGTTCCGGCTCGACCTTGACAGACATAATGACCAGTACCCGCCCGTCGATGTCCGGACATGCAAGCTCTCTCATGACCGTTTCTTGATTGTGGACGATGCTGTATATCATATTGGCGCATCACTGAAGGACTTAGGAAAGAAATGGTTCGCGTTCTCAAAGCTGAGCTTGCCCGCAGAAATGATAACCAATTTACTTTAGAATATGGAAGCAACAGAAATTAATCATAAGATACGTATAGGGAAAAGAATTGCCGAACTCCGGAAGGAGAAAGGGTTGTCGCAATTTAAATTAGCGCAACTAACTGGAATAGATTCATCTAACATTGGAAAAATAGAACTTGGCAAATATAACCCAAGTCTAGAAATATTGAGTCGTATAGGTGATGCTTTAGGTGTTGAAATTGATTTCAGACCCATTTAGCGACTAGTGTGTTATAAAACATAGCATATATCGGTAATTTTTATTACGGGTATATTTACCCATATTCTTTTTATTTGTATCTTTGCAGAGTAATACTAATAAAGCTATATAAATGAGAACAGCGACATTGATTGAACCCTACTTAGGGTACCGGAACATTATTCTAATCGAGAAATGGGATACCAAGTGGAAAGTGGAGATTTGCGGAAGTGGCAAACATATTTGGGTGTATGAGGATGAGTTCATAGAGGACAAATAAAACAGAATGGTTATGTTTGAAAGAGAGATTGAAAGGTATAATACCTTATTGAGAGAGTATAAAACCACCGTCATTGATAAATTCAATGTAGAGGATCTGAAAGAGTACAATGAGATACTCTTCTCAGCTCATAGCTGTGCAATCGAAGGCAACACCTTCTCTGTAGATGACACAAGAGCTTTGAAAGAAAAAGGGCTGGGAATGATACCACAAGGCAAAACTCTCTTTGAAGCATTTGAGATACTGGATCACTTCAATGCGTATGATTTTCTAATGGGGCAAACAGAGCTGCCACTAACAGAACAGTTAGTTAAGGAGACACATCGGATTCTGACCCAGCATACGCTAACATACCGATATAAAGATGCAGTGCCAGGAGAATATACCAATACTGACATGGGAGCTGGTGATACAATTTTTGGCGATCATGAAGAACTGATTGCCCGTGTTCCTAAGCTAATGGAAGCTACACAGAAAGCAATAGAACAATTGCCGGTACATCCCATAGAAATTGCAGCACAGTTCCATAAGCATTTCATTTTCCTGCATCCGTTCCGGGATGGGAATGGACGGCTTGGACGATTGTTGTCTAATTTCATTTTAGTCAAATTAGGATATCCTATGCTCCTCATTGAAAGTACAGATAGGGAAAAATACATCGGCGCTCTTAAAGCATGCCGGGATGAGCGTAACACAGCCCCCATGGTGGAATTCTTTTTTTCCATAGCCATTGGACGGATGGAGAAGGAACTGGCTCGAAAAAAATCTATGAATGAAGACTATAATTTTGATTTTAAGTAAAATGAACAATATGAAAAAACTGATTATTCCCAGCATTATGGCAACATTGCTTCTCCTGGCTTCCTGCGACAAGGGAAATGACCCCATTCTGCCTGAACCGGAGCCTACTCCTGAGCCTGCACCGGAACCGGACAAGCCTAAAACGATGTTGTGCTTCTCTACAAGCATAGAGATGTTGAACGAAGTGACCACCAGGGGCACTATTTCCTCTTTTGAACCAGACAGCGAGATAGGGCTATTCTATAATGACACATGCATAAACAGAAGATTTGTTTATGATGGCAAAATATGGAGTGGGGGAGAAGTGGCACTTGCTGATGAGATGAAGGATATTATCTGTTACTATCCCTATTCGTCTGTAATCAAAAACAGCGGAGAGATTCCTATTGACATTGGCTCCCAGACAGATTACTTGGCCGGTTCCGCATCGGTTGGAGCCGAAAAGCCTGAAGTGGAGGTCAAGATGAAACATCTGCTCTCCTTGGTTCGGATAACTATCAAGAAAAACAATTATATCGGAGATGGGCATATTGAATCCCTAACCTGGAACGGCATCCATACCACTGCAAAGTACAACGCTGCAAACAATACCACCACTCCGATGGGAAGCAAAGGAAGCTTACGGGCAGGTGGCAACTATTACCTGGATGACACAAAAGACCCCATACCCGTTGAAACGATCATGCTTCCGGTAAACTCCGCAAAAGGAATAACCCTTACAGTTGTTGTGGACGGAGAAGAACGTGTCTATGACATTCCCGAAAGTCACCAATGGGAGGCAGGAAAAGCCTATACCTATACATTGACGCTGAAAGGAGGATATAATAGCCCCATTGACTTGGAGGAGTTTCCGATTGATGTAGGCTATTGGAGCACTTTTGGCAAAACTGATGATATTGTCCTTGGCAATTCTGAAGGTAACTGGTTTGATATTGAGCCTGGAGTAGTACCATATGGTACCGACATCTATCGGAATGAGGGATTTATGTTCGGATTCTACGGATACTGGACCGGCTTGGATCTGGAAACCGGGAATATGCCGGATATATGGGAAGGGGACTTCCGTATGGTGCTCATGGACAATGCCGGGAATATAGTGGATAAGTTCCAGCCATGTTCCATTGTTGCTGAAAATGGCGCCATGATGAAAGGGACTGCAAGAAGATCCTATGTAACGGCTCCAGCAGGGACTTATGAACTCGGCGTGCTTTTCCGGAAGAAAGGGGAAACCGTCTGGCAAAAGGCCAATCACCTTGATAAAGTAACCAGGGAGGATATGACATTTGCCATTAAGGAGCAGACTGATTTGCCGGCGCTTCGTATGATTCAGGTGGAGGAAGAGACCAATACAGGAGTAGTGATACATAACCGACCATACGACAGTAATTTCAACATTACCTATGTTCTGTCCAATCGGGGGAAAATTCCATTGAAAGGTGAGATAAAGGCTGTATGGGAACGAACTTTTGATTATACCGGGCACTGCTATCGTCCGTCTTCAAAGAGGACAAATACAGTGAATGATGACGAGTGGCAGGATGAAATTGGCCGAATGTCTATCGACCTGCAGCCGACAATCCGTTTCTGGAAAGGGAGCATGCCATGTAGATTCCCACAAAAGAGAGAAATGCCCAGAACTTCAGATGGAATAGGGTATGCGACACCGATGATACACCTATATTGGAAAGCGGAAGGAAGTGGCGAATGGGTGCTGCTCCGGTGCGATTTGGATGAGATACTAGCTGCAAGAGTTAACAATAGCCAAGAGGAGTCAAATCTATTCTTGAAGGCTCTCAATTATTTAAACTTTGAACAATCTCATTGGCATAACTAACTTATTGCATTAGTGTAATCAATCGGCAATAAATTCTTTATGGACGAGCTACAATTAATACAAAGCAAGATATATAAGAACCGGGGCCAGAAGGTAATGCTGGACTTTGACCTGGCAGAAATGTACGAGGTGGAAACACGGGCTCTCAATCAGGCGGTGAAGCGTAATATCGAGCGTTTCCCGGAGGACTTCATGTATCAACTGGCAAAGGACGAATGGCAAAATATGTCATCACAATTTGTGATGACATCACGAAATAAACGACCAAAGACTGCTATTCCATTGGCTTTTACAGAGCATGGGGTTAAGTGTGCTCAGAAGCAATATAGCTATCCAAGCAAGTGTTTTAATCGTTCGTGCCTTCGTCGCCATCCGTCAACTGATAGCCAATCCACCGGTAGACAGAGTGGGGGAACTGGAGAAACAGATAAAGGAACTCCGAGCCTACATGGAAGAAGTTTTCACCGATTACAACGACATCAACGAGGATACCCGGATGCAACTGGAGATGATCAACCAGACGTTGGCCGAGCTTCAGGTCAGGAAGAGGATTGAAGAGAAACCACGTAATCCAATTGGCTTTAGATGATAGTAGAAGAGAATAAATACAGATTCAAATTGGAACTGGATGTTGCAACCGGAATAGAGTCTTTCCCTATGCGTACCCTTTCCTTCGGCTACAAGACCTTAAAGATGCTCAGATAAGCAGCAGCAAGGAAAAAGGAGAGATACTTCGTTTTAGGGGAAAGAAAGTATATCCAGAATGATAAAGGAGAATACGAGCCATTTGCGGTATTCGGGACTACTATTGTCCCACTGTCACAGCTCATGGCCGCTTCCGTCCGGCTTCAGATGGAAGAGGAAGAGAAATATCATCCCGACCAGCCGGAGAAGAGTAAGCAAATTCCCAAGACATGGAAGTGATGAACTATATTCGTCATTTTTAGATAAGTTGAAGAATAGTATTCATCAAAACAAGAATAAAAAGTAAGCGCCTAAGTAAGTACATCTTCTACAGTTCATTTTCCCTCCTTACTTTTGCTACAAAAAAATAATATCCTATGATGCAGCGACGTAAACACATGATGAGCAGAGAAAAATTTATCTCCGTTCT
>ENA-OQNO01000053-OQNO01000053.1-human-gut-metagenome-genome-assembly--contig:-NODE-53-length-146139-cov-6.221037_pt1 | contig 146139 bp, 119 predicted proteins | sample MGYA00242629_ERZ504880 | MGnify/ENA primary metagenome ERZ504880 (study PRJEB26092, sample SAMD00036377) | human gut metagenome | host: Homo sapiens | study: EMG produced TPA metagenomics assembly of... | reverse complement strand
CGCTGTCCCCGACACGCCGTGAGCGATGAGGAACAAAAGCGAGAGGTAGGACAGCGCCGAGTCGGCGCGCGCGAACCCCAGGTCCGTGACGAGGAACTCGCCGGGGATGTACGCCAGTTACCCGTTGTCCTGGTCGGGCGCACAGTCGAGGATGCCCACGTTGCGCACCTCGCGCGCGCCGGCGCCGGCGCACCGCGTGATGGCCTGCACCTGCTCGAACGCCGGCAACGCCAGTATGTCCGCAACCGTGATCATGGAGCCTCCTCCCGGAACCTATCGAGCCCATGATACCGCAGAAGCCGCATCGTCGCACAATCCCCCGGCCTGCCACCCCGAGCGCAGTCGCCCAGGGTGGCAAGGGACTCCCCTATACCTCGTTCACCAGCTTGAACACCTTGTCTTTCTCGCCGTTCAGGAAGTGGACGATGTTCTCGCAACTCAAACGCTCCAAATCTTCGATGGCCGTCGTCGAGTAGAAGGCAGAGTGCGGCGTGATGATCACGTTGTCGCGCCCCACCAGCTTGTTCGTAGACAGGTCCGGCGTCTCGTCGTACAGCACGTCGGTACCGAAGGCGCGCAGCGCGCCCGCATCGAGCGCCGCCACGAGCGCCGTTTCGTCCACGCACCTGCCGCGCCCGAGGTTGATGAAGATGGGCTTGCGCACCATCGCGGCGAACGCGGCCTCGTCGAAGAAGTGCACGTTGTCGTCGGTCAGGCACATGTGGTTCACGATGATGTCGGCCTGCGCCAGCAGCTCGTCCTTCGTCACGCGCGTCACCGACCGCTCGGCAAACGCCACGTCGTCCACGTACGGGTCGTACGCGATCACCTTCTTCACGAGGCCCGACGCCTTCTCGGCCGTGCACTTGCCAATCTTGCCGAAGCCCACGATGCCCAGCACCTGATCTTCGAGGCGTGGCCACTGCGGCGCGGCGGCGTAATCCCACTTGTGGCGCTCGTCGATTTCCTTCTGGTAGAACTTGAAGTGCTTGTTGAGCGCGTTCATGTACGCGATGGCGCTCTCCGACACGTCCCACGTGCAGTACTCGCCGATGGGGCACACGCCAATGCCGCGCTTCGTAGCCTCTTCCAGGTCCACCTGGTCGTAGCCCGTGGAGTTGAGCGACACCACCTTGAGCCGGGGGGCGCGCTCCATCGCTTCGGCGTCCACCGTGACGAACGCCGTGAGCAGCGCATCGGCGTCGGCCAGATGCTCGTAGAACTCGTCGCGCTTGTCTTCCTGGTACTCGTACACCTCGACCTCCACGTCGGGACCGAGACCCGCTTGCAGGGTCTCGGTTTCCAGCGTGTGGTCGGGCATCATGGAGTCAGGATGATCGCAAATCAAAACCTTCATGAGTGCCCTGCCTTTCAATCGCGCCGTGCGTTACGGACGCTCGATGGGCTGCGTGAGGCAGTGGGGGCCGCCGCCCGCATGCAGAATCTGGTCGAGCGGCACGTCGATGACGTCGATGCCCAGCGCGCGCATCTTGTCGTTGATGTGCTTGTTCTTCTCGATGGCGATGACCTTGCCGTCGCCGATGCACTGCACGTTGCAGCCGTGCTTGTACATGTCCTCGCTGTCCACGGGAATGAGCTCGAAGTTGCGGCGCTTGAGCATTTGCAGGAAGTTGTACGGCAGCTGGTCGATGCAGGCCAGCGCCACCTGCGGGGCCACGATGTTGAAGATCATGTCGAGGTGCAGGTTGTCGGGCGGGCACGGCACGCCCACCACGGTGTAGCCGAACTTCTGCAGCTGGTCGCGCAGGTTGTCCACGCCGGCCTGGTCGGTGCGGTCCACCTGGCCCCATGCCAGCGTGTGCTCGTCGATCATCCAGAAGTCGCCGCCCTCCATGCAGCCGGCGTTCACGCGGGCCACGATGGGAACGCCCATTTCCTTGAGCTTGTTCTCGTAGGCCACGGCCTCAACCTGGCGGACGGGATGGCGGAAGTGGCCGATCACGGCGCCTTCCTTGATCATGCAGCCGTAGTCGCGGGCGAAGGTCATCACCTCGAACTCGGGGCGCGCCTCCACTTCCACCACCTCGATGCCGTTGGCCTTGTAGGCGTCCACGAGCATCTGCCACTCGGCCACCATGACGTCGTTCTTCTCCTGGTCGCCCTTCTTCATCCACTCGGCGGTGATCACGTTGATGCCGTTGAACTGGTAGTACCGCGGCGAGCACATCATCACTTTCTTGAGGGGGTTCGTTGCGTTCGATACGTAGATCTTCTCTTCTGACTCAGCCATGACAGGCTCCTTTCATTGACGGATTGGTTGGAACGAACAGCGTGCGAAGGCTTACAGCATCACGGCCACGCACAGGAACACGCAGCACACGACGAACAGGAAGCCCACGATGGGAACGGCCTTCTTCACCCAGTCGCCGTAGCTCATGTGTGCGGCCGAGGTGCAGGTCATCACCACGATCGACGTTGGCGCGATCATCTTGGCCAGCCCCAGGGCCATACAGTAGATGGTCACCATGATGGCCACGTCCACGCCGGCGAACTGCGACAGCGAGGCCATGATGCCCATGGTGGCCGCCGCCAAGCCGGTGGAGGAAGGAATGAGGCACGCGATAAGGAAGTAGCAGATCAGCGCCACGATCACGAAGGCCACGGGAGGCAGGGACGACAGCGTGCTCTCGCACATGTGCAGGATGGTGGGCGTGATCTGCCCGCCGTCCATCACCACCTGGATGCCTCGCGCCAGCGGCACGACGAAGGCGGTGGACACGAGCCCGGCAGCGCCCTTCACCAGCGTGTCGATGATCTTGTCGGCCTTGTAGCGCATGATCATGCCGGTGAGCAGCGTCATCACCATCACCAGCATGGCGATTTCAGGGAAGTACCACGAGCCGAACGGCGTGATGTCGGCGCCCAGCACCTCGCGCAGCACCGGCGTGACGCCGATCCATGCCACGAACTCTTCGAAGAACGTCCAATCGGGGTTGATGGACGTCCAGGGAACGCACCCGACGATCATGATGGCGAACGTGAGGACGAAGATGACGAGCGCGCCCTTCTGACGTCCCGACAGCGTGAGGTCGTCGTTGGCGGAAACGGGGAACTCGGCCAGGTCCTCTTTGCGGCGGAAGAACTGCACCGACTTCTCGGGGTGCGCCTTGATCTTGTCCGCGTAGCGGTTGATGATGAGGATGACGAGCGCCGTGAACACCACGAGCATCAGCACGCGCATGCCCATGCCGTCGCCGGCCGAGATGCCCGCGATGCCCGACGCGATGCCCGTGGCGAACGGGTTCACCGTCGATGCGAGGCAGCCCGCTTGCGTGCCCAACACCACGATCATGATGGCCACCACGGTGTCGAGGCCCAGGGCCAAGATCACCGGCACGAACATGAGGAAGTACACGATGCCCTCTTCGTAGGCGCCCTCCAAGGTTCCGAGGAACGCCATGATGCACACGAGGATGGCGATGAGCAGGTGCATGTTGTTCTGGTTCTTCATGGTGATGCGCTTGAGCGCCGTCTTCACCGCACCGGTTTCCTCCATCATCTCGAGGAAGCTGCCGAACAGCAGAATGGTGAGCGAGATGGCGATGGCGCCGCTGATGGCACCCGAACCCAGCATGCCCGTGATGGGCGCCATGAACACGTCCCAGATGCCCTGCGGGTTGGATTCGACGATGTGGTACGTCCCCGAGATGGCATCGCCGTTGGCGTTCAGCTCGTACGCGCCGCCGGGAACGAACCAGCTCAGCACCGCGATAAAGCAAATGACCCCGAACAGGATGACGTAGGTGTTGGGCATCTTGAATTTCTTCTTGCCCTGGGCCGGCTCTTTGTCCGACATGAAAGCTCCTCTCCTTGACGGTGCTTCCGGCGTTTCAGGCAACGGCGAGCCAGGGGGTGCCGCATCGCGGCATCCGCTTGGGTCCGTGCCTTCCGGGTGGTTCTGCGCAGAACCACCCGTGTGCCAGGAAGATGTCTTACACGCGCGGGATGTACAGGTTGCCCAGCGTAGCGGCCATGATGGCCTTGATGGTGTGCATGCGGTTCTCGGCCTGCTCGAACTGGCGGCCGTGATCGGAGTAGAACACCTCGTCGGTGACTTCCATCTCCTTGACGCCGAAGCGTTCGGCCATGTCGGCGGCGTATTCGGTCTCCGCGTTGTGGAAGGCCGGCAGGCAGTGCAGGAAGATGTAGTCGGGGTTCTTCACGTGGGACAGCAGCTCGGCGTTCACCTGGTAGGGCGACATGAGCTTCACGCGCTCGGCGAACTGGGATTCCTCGCCCATGGCGGCCCACACGTTCGTGTAGATGGCGTCGGCGTTCTCAACGGCCTCGATGGGGTCGTTCGTCACCGTGATGCGCGCGCCGCTCTCGGCGGCGAAGGACTGCGCCAGCTCGAGGATGGCCGGATCGGGCTCGAGTTCCTTCGGCGTGGCGTTGTAGTAGTTCACGCCCAGAATGGCGCTCGTGATCATGAGGGAGTTCTGCACGTTGTTGCGACCCTGCCCGCAGTAGGCCAGTGTGAGGCCCTCGAGCTTGCCGAAGTTCTCCTTCATGGTCATGAAGTCGGCCAGCATCTGCGTGGGATGCTCCTTGTCGGTGAGGCCGTTCCACACCGGCACGCCGCTGTACTTCGCGAGGTCCTCCACGTGCTCCTGCTTGAAGCCGCGGAATTCGATGCCGTCGAACATGGAGCCCAGCACGAGCGCCGTGTCGCGCACCGTTTCCTTCTTGCCCAGCTGGATGTCGTTCTTGCCCAGGTACTCGGGATGCGCGCCCAGGTCAATGCACGCCGTGGTGAAGGCGGCACGCGTGCGGGTGGACGTCTTCTCGAACAAGAGCGCGATGTTCTTGCCCGCGAGGTAGTGGTGCTCGATGTTCTGCTTCTTCATCTCCTTGAGATGCTCGGCGAACCCGATGAGATACATCAGCTCGTCTTTCGTGTAGTCCCTCGTGGAGAGGAGGCTGCGTCCCTGGAATACCGACTCGGTCATGTGATGCTCCTTTCGATGGATGCCCCTTGCGCCCTATTCCCCGACGGACGTCACGCCTGATCGGTGCGACCCCTCTTGGCAGGCCAGGTACTGCAAGCATCATACGGAACGCGTCCGGCACCCCCGTATGGACAGGTGGACAAATCCCAAGCCGCTCGCTTTGTCCACCTGAACAACGGGCGGCAAAGCTCCTCACTTTAGGATACAGGCGAGGCGGGTTCTTCCTAAGAAGTGGGGGTCGCGTATGGTTTTGTCACCGATCGACTACGTCATCATCGCGCTGTATTTCATCGTCATCGTATCCGTCGGGTTCGTTGCCATGAGATTCACCAAGACGAAAGAGGACTACCTGGTAGCGGGCAGACGCTTATCGTTTCCCCTGTTCTTCGGCTGTATGGCCGCGCTCGCGCTGGGCGGCGGCTCCACCGTGGGAAGCGCCCAGCTGGGCTACGAGTACGGGTTCGGCGGCATCTGGCTCAACCTGAGCATCGGCCTGGGGCTCATCCTGGCCGGCTTCCTCGTCACGAGCAAGCTGTCGCACCTGCGCGCGCTCAGCGTGAACGAGGTGGTGGAAAGCAGCTACGGGCCCACGGCGCGCATCTTCAGCTCGGTGCTCACGCTCGTGTACACGCTCACGCTCAGCGTGGTGCAGGTCATCTCCATCGGCACCATCATCAACGGCGTGCTGGGGCTGAACGCCACGCTGTCCATGGTGCTGGGCGGCGGCATCGTCATCGTGTACACCATGGTGGGAGGCATGTGGTCGGTGACCATGACCGACATCGTGCAGTTCGTGGTGAAAACCATCGGCATCCTCATCCTGGCACCCCTCTTCTGCATCTCGGCCGCGGGCGGCTGGGACGCCCTCATGGCGAAGGTGCCCGAGACGTTTCTCTCGGCGGGCAGCATGGGCTTCGACAAGAGCTTCGCCTACGTGGTGCTGTACGTGCCGGGGCTCATCATCGGGCAGGACATCTGGCAGCGCATCTTCACCGCCAAGAACGAGAAGGTGTCGAAGCGCGGCACCATCGGCGCGGGCATCTACAGCATCCTGTACGCCTTCGCCACCGTCATCATCGGCATGAGCGTGGCCGTGCTGCTGCCCCATCTCGACAATTCGCAGAACTCGTTCGTGACGGGCATCGCCACCTTCCTGCCCGTGGGCGTGCGCGGCCTCGTGCTGGCCGCGGCCATGGCGGCCACGATGTCGGTGTCAAGCGGCACCATCCTGGCGTCCTCCACCATCCTGTACAACGACCTGTTCCTGCGCTTCGTGCGCGCGCGGCCGCGCGGGTCGGGCGGGTCGGGCGGGTCGCGCGGGTCGGGCGGCATGAGCGAGGTGAACGTCACGCGCGCGTTCGCGGCGCTCATCGGCGTCGTGGTCATGGTGTGCTCGCTGTGGATCAACGACGTGCTGGTAGGCATCGACATCAGCTACGGCTACCTGTCGGGCTGCGTGTTCGTGCCGCTCGTGGCCAGCTTCGTGTTGAAGCGGTTCAGCCCGAAGGCCGGGCTGTACGCGCTCGGCGTGAGCGCCGTGGTGGTAACGGGATGCTTCCTCACGCTGGGCACCGCGAGCTCGATTCCCATCGTGGCGGGCATGGCCTCGGGCCTCGTGACGTACGCGGGCGTGAACCTGGCAAGCAAGCAGAAGGCGGCCTCGCCGTTCAGCGACGAGGAGCGTCCAGCTCTGGAAGAAACACCAGGCCGAGAAGCCTGATGAACAGCTTGTCGTCCTCGTGGGGAACGCCCAGGACGGCCTTCATCTTGCGCATGCGGTAGCGCACGGTGTTGGGGTGCTGATGCAGCTCCTCCGCGATGGACTTCACGTCGCCATGGTGGTCGACGAGGGCCTCGGCCGTGCGCAAGAGCTCGGTGCCGTGCTCTTCGTCGTAGCCGGCCAGCATGGAGCGGTACAGCGCGCTCGCGCTCATGAACAGGCGATCCGCCTGCGCCGCGCTTGCGAACGCCGACAGATGGAGCCCCGAGAAGCGCACAAGGTGCTCGCCGTGGCGCTTCGCCGCGCCCGCGGCCGCCAACGCCTGGCGGATGCCCAGATCGCCGTCGCTCAGCAGCACCGGCTCGCTCACGCCCGCGTGCAGGCTGCCCTCCGCCGAGGCCAACGACACGCAGCGCTGCTCGGCCGCGGCGCGCTCGCTCTCGGCCACCGAGCCGTACGACACGAACGCCAGGATGTGCTCGTGGTAGCGGCAGACGCGCGCCGACTCGATGGCGGCGCAGGCCTCCTTCGCCGAAGCGAGCACCGCAGACACCGAGTCGAGCATGGCGTAGAACGAGCACGTATCGCCGGCGCGCAGGGCGAACGCGAAGCACTGCAGCGTCGAGCCCGTCACGCCCACGAGCGCGCTCAGCTTCGTGCGCATGCGGTCGCCGTCGTGCGTGGTGAGCAGCTCGTCGAGCGCCTTGCCCTTGTCCAGCTCCTCGCGGTCGCGCCGGATGAGGTCGAGCGACTGGTACGCCACCGTCTCGTGGTACGCCCCATCGTACACGTACAGGGGCACGCCGCGCGCCGTGCTTTCGGCGCGCACGGCATCGCTGATGGGAGGCTCGTACACGGTTTTGATGGCGATGGCGGCCACGTCGCGACGCAGCATGGCCAGAAGCGACTTCTCCGCCATCCCCGGGTTGCCGAAGGCGAAGCCGAGGTTCGTCAGAATGAGCTCGCCGGACTTGTACACGCTGTACTCGTTGTAGTCGGGAGGGCAATCGAGGATGCCCACGTTGCGCACCTCGCGCCGCTCCGCCCCCTCGCACGGGGCGGCAAGCTCCACGTTCTCAAACGCCGGCAACGCGATGATGTCCGCAACAGTGACCACGGGGCCTCCTCCACTATCCTCTAAGAAGATGCGACGCGTGCCATGATACCGCATCGAGGAAGCCCGCAGGGCGAGGCGCGGGCGCAGGGCGAGCGCAGACGGACGTGCGCAGCCGCTTAGCCGCGCACCACGTACGAGATGGTGAGGAACCCGGAGCACGCGCCGATGACCGCGCACACGCAGCCCTTGAGCGCCATCATGGGAATGAAGGGAAGGGGCAGCGGCAGCACAAGTCCCACGACGAGCGCGAGCGCCGCGCCCACCGCAACGGCGAGCACCGCCGCTATCACGCCGAGCACGAGCATGGCGCCCACGTACGAGCGCGGCATGAGGCGCGCCACCGACGGCAGCGTCGCGGGAGGCGCGAACCGGTTCGCCTTCAAGTCGTTGCGCGTCAGCGGCACCACGCAGGCGAACAGGATGATGCCCAGAATGAGCCCCGTGAGCGCCAAATCGAAGAGGATGTCGGGCAAACCGAACACCACCTCGGGCGATCCGGCGTGCATGGCGGCGAACACGCCTGCGTTGACAATGCCGTTGATCAGGCCGTATCCAATGATGCACTTATTCGCGGCGTACGACGAAAACGTTTTCTGAGCCATTGCGGAAACCTCCATGGAAGCACCCTCCTCTTCGTGGTGAACGCACCGCATTATAGGAAGCGCATACGGGGTCCCGCAGATGAACCCTTGCCGGAGATCCGGCACCACCAGCGGTAACGCTTCGGCGCACCGGGCGTGCGCACCGGGGCGCCGCCGCGCACGCAAGCCCGCCAACCGCCTCCCCACCTGGCACGATGCCGCTGTGTTTCGCACGGCCGCAGCGCCGTCTTCCGCGCGCTCCGCGTTCCGGAGCTCCGTCGTTTTGCCGTTGCTCCGGTAGCGATTCTGCCAAGCCCGTGACACCGCGTCATTACAATGAGCGCCAGCAGACCCACTGCACGCAGACAAGGAGGAAGCATGAAACAGAACAACCCCGCAGCACCAGCGGAGAAGGGCGTCGAGAAGTTCCTCGTCCTTCCCATCCTCGTGCTCATCATGGCTCAGATGGGGACGTCGGGAGACAACGGCGCGCTCGGCCTGGCCAACACCGAGCTCGTCACCATCCTGGGGGCCACCACCCCCGACATCCAGTTGGCGAACATGGTGTACTCGCTCATGGCCGGCGCCTTCATGATTGCCGGCGGCCTTATGGGCACCATCATCGGCTGGAAGAAGAACTTCCGCATGGGCGCTGCCCTGTGCGCCGCAGGCGAGCTGGTCATGGCGCTGTCGCCGAACATGACGGTCTTCATTTGGGGAGGCCGCATCCTCGTCGGATTCGGAGCCAGCTTCATGATCCCCTCGGTGCTGGGACTCATCCCCCACATCTACCACGGCAAGAACCGCATGCTCGCGTTCGGCTGCATCGGCGCCGCGTCGGGCCTGTCGGCGTTTCTGCCGTTGTTCCTGGGCATCGTCATGCAGGTGGGCGGCTTCCGCGTCACCTACACCGTGCTGGCCGTGTACTTCGTGCTCGTGCTGGTCATGTCGCTGAAGATCCCGGCTATCGAAAAGTCGCATGAGAAGCTCAAGTTCGACGGCCTGGGCACGGGTCTGGCCGCCATCGGCCTGTTCCTGTTCCTCATCGGCCTGTCCCGCATCTCGGCCTGGGGCCTCATCGAGCCCTTCGCCGACGCGCCCTTCACCATCTTCGGCATCTCGCCGGCGCTGCCCATGGCGGCCCTCGGCCTCATCGTGCTCGTCGTGCTCGTGTTCGTGGAGAAGCGCGTCGAGGCGAAGAACGGCATCGCCCTGCTGCCGCAGTCGTTCCTCAAGACCCCGCAGGTGCGCGCCGGCCTCATCGCCTCGGCCATCACGTTCTTCTTCATGGGCCTGCAGGCCATCCTGCTGTCGCCCTACCTGCAGCTCGTCGCCGGATGGTCGCCCGTGCTCATGGGCGTGTCGGCCCTGGCCGTGGGCATTCCCACGTTCCTGTTCTCGATGGGCATTCCCAAGTTCATCCCGAACGCCAACCCGCGCCGCGTCATCCAGATCGGCTACTGCGTCATGGCGCTGGCCTTCATTCCCATGGGCCTGTCGCTGCAGGGCAGCACGGTCACCCCGCTCATGTGGGTGGGCCTGGCCGTGGCCGGCGCCGGTGCCGGCATCGTGAGCTCGCACACGAACAACATCGTGGCGCTGGCTGTGAACGAGCGCGACGCCTCGCAGTCGGGCGGCATCCAAACCACCATGCGCAACGTGGGCCAGGCCATCGGCGTGGCGGCCGTGGGCGCCGTGCTGCTGTTCGGTATCACCTCGAACATCAACGCCGCCATGGACGCCAACCCCACCATCACCCCCGCGGTGCGCCAGGCCGTGTCGGAGCGCAACCTCACGCTCATGGGCGACACGCAGTTCGAGCAGGCCATCGCCGACATCCCCATGACCGACACCGAGAAGAGCGAGCTTGTGGCCATCAACTCCCAGGCGCGCGTCAACTCCACCATCACGGGCTACGGCGTGTCCGCCGTGGTCATCCTCGCCGGCCTCATCACCACGCGCTGGATCACCGTCTTCCGCAAGGAAGAGGAGACCGAAGCCGTGGCCGCCGCCGCACCTTCCGCCATCGACGACGAGGACTTCGCTCCTACGCCCGTCTGATGCCCCACCCCGCGGGCGCCCTTTCCCCGGGGGCGCCCGCCCTCGAAAACAGCACCATAATCGCAACGTTTGCGGGTGGGATGACACCCCACCCGTTTCTTTTGCCCTACCCTGGTACCCAACTGCGTGAGGAGACCCCATGACCAAGCTCTTGCACAACGCGACGTTCTACTCCATGACCGCCGAGGGCGATTGCGCCGAAGCGCTCGTCGTCGCCGACGACGGCACCATCTCCTTCATCGGATCGCTTGAAGACGCCCGCACCGCCGCCCCCGACGCCGAAGCGGTGGACCTCGAGGGCGCCACCGTGCTGCCCGGCTTCATCGACCCGCACGGCCACTTCACCGGCGCCATGCAGTACGCCCTGTACGCCGACTTGTCCGCCTGCGCGTCGTTCGCCGACATCGAGCAGCGCATGCGGGAGTTCATGGAAGCGCGCCGCATCGGCCCCGACGGCGTGGTCATGGCCACCGGCTACGATCAGAACGCGCTGGCCGAAGGGCGCCACCCCGACAAGAGCGTGCTCGACGCCGTGTCCACCGACGTGCCGCTCATCGCCATTCACGCCTCGAACCACATGGCCGTGGCGAACAGCGCGCTGCTCAAGCTGGCCGGCATCGACGCCTCCACCCCCGACCCCGAGGGCGGCCGCTTCGGCCGCGTCGAAGGCACGAACGAGCCCGACGGGTACGCCGAGGAGCCCGCCGCCATCAACCGCCTGTTCGTCGTCACGCAGCCGCGCATGAACCTCGATTTGGCCTCCATCGCCGACGACATGCAGCTCGTGTACCTCGAGCACGGCATCACCACCTGCCAGGACGGGGCCACGCCGGCCTCCATGGCCGACGAGCTGTGCAAGCTTGCCGACAGCGGCAAGCTCAAGCTCGACGTGGTGGCCTACCCCATGCACGGCGAAGACGTGGACGCCATGCTGGAGCGGCACGCCGATTTCGACAGCCCGAACTACCGCGGCCACCTGCGTTTCGGCGGCCTCAAGATGTTCCTGGACGGCTCGCCGCAAGGGCTCACCGCCTGGATGACCGAGCCCTACGTGCGCGGCCCCGAGGGCGAGGACGACTGGGTGGCCTACGGCACCATGACCGACGAGGACGCGCTCGCCTTCGCGCGCAAGGCCGTGGACAGCTCGCACCAGCTGCTGTGCCACGCGAACGGCGATGCGGCCTCCGACCAGCTGCTGCGCGTGTACGCCGCCGCGGTGGAGGCGTCCGACAACCCGCGCAAGCACGAGCTGCGGCCGGTGATGATCCACTGCCAGACGGCGCGCGCCGACCAGTACGAACGCATGGCCGAGCTGGGCATGATCCCGTCCATCTTCTCGTCGCACATCTGGTATTGGGGCGACATCCACCTGCGCAACTTCGGCCCCGAGCGCGGCGGCCGCATCAGCGCCTGCGGCGACGCCGCCCGGTGCGGCCTGCCCTTCACGCTGCACACCGACACCCCCGTGCTGCGCCCCAACCTGCTCGAAGCCGCCTGGTGCGCCGTGAACCGCGTAACGAAGAAGGGCGCGCAGCTCGACGAGGACCAGAAGGTCACCGTGTACGAGGCCCTCTGCGCCATCACGAAGAACGGCGCCTACCAATACGGCGAAGAGGCCCGCAAAGGCACCCTCGAAGTCGGCAAGCTGGCCGACTTGGCAATACTCGATCGCGACCCATTCAGGGAAGAGCCCGAGAACCTGCGAGAAGTGCGCGTAGCAGCAACGATAAAGGAAGGAAACGAGGTGTACAGGGGGTAGAACGAGAGGGAAAAAAAGGGGGGGGGCTGTGAGCCCCCCCCCTTTTTTTTCCTGGCGCGCCCGACGGCGCGCATAGTCGGCGACGCTTCGCGCGCCGACCAGCAATCCCGCAGGTCACCCCTCGGCGCGCACGCCCCGCACAACCCGCACGCACCCCGGCGCGCCAAAGAGTAAAGGAACCCCCTCCCCCTACTCCGGGAAATTCCCGAAGAAATCGTCATCGTCCACGGTGTCGGCTATGTCGGCGTGGGCTTCGAGGACGCGCTTGAAGCGTTCGGTGGCGGGGGTGAGGTCGCCGCGGTCGCTCAGGGGGACCAGCAGCACGGCGGCCATGGAGCAGTGCTTCCCGAACGCCTGCGCGTCGCCCTCCATCTGGTACAGCACGGCACGGGTGCGCCGCACGCCGCTGCAGCACAGGGGCAGCACGAGCGTGCGCCCCTTCACGAACCACAGCGTTTCGAACAGCCACACGAACCGCTCGTACGTCAGATCGATTTCCCCGTCCTCCACCAGGCCGTCGTACAGGCTGCGCACCACGCTCACGCCCTTCAGGCCGCGCTTGAGCTTGCGATGCACCCACGGCAGCCCCGTCTCGTGCCCGCTCTTCCACAGCGGGATGGCCGCCACGATGCGCTCGATGTCGCGCTCGTCGACCGTGCTCGACACCACCACCGAAGGGAAGTCCACCGCCAGCGGCTCGAACGAGATGAGGAAGTCGAAGCGGTCGAACAGCCCGCTGCTCGACTTCGCGCACGCCATCTGCACCTCGTCCTCGGTGACGATATCGGCCACGCGCACCTTCGACACCAGCTTCTCAATGCGGTGCTTGCCGTACAGCGCCAGGTCGATGCCGCAGTTCACCACCAAGCCGGCACGGTACCGGCGCTGATAATCCACCTGCTCCAGGTACTCGAGCAGCACGAGCACGATGCGGGCGTAGTCCGATCCGTGCAAGCTCGCCTCGCGCACCGGCGCCACGTCCACGAGCACCGACGACAGCAGGCAGAAGCTGTCCATGGTGTCGTACTTCACCGCCAGCTCGTTGGGATTGCTGATGGTGAACCCGCACGCACGGCGCGTCAGCCCGCTTTCCACGAGAATGCCCAGCGGCTTCACGTACGACGCCGACACCTCGCTTTGGAAGCTGTCGGCCAGCGCCCGCACAATCTCGCGCGCGATGTTGAGCGCATGCTCGTCGGGCACGTACTGCTCCATGAGCTTCGAGCTCCATTGCCAGGTGCAGCAGTCGGCCATGTCTTGTAGCAGATGCATTTCGGCCAGCGACACCGTGATGCCGAAGTGCCGCTCGAGCCGCGTGCGCATGTCCGCGAAGCACGGCGACAGCACGCGATGGCTCGTGTGCGTCATGATGGTGTACCCCAGGCGAATGCGCGCGACCGCTATTTTCAGGTACACGGTGAGCTGCCACTGCGCATTGCTCGAGAAGCGGAAGCCGAGCGACTCCTGCGCCTCGTCGATGCAGCGCTCGTAGAAGGTTTGATCGTACTCGCTCACGCCCTCCCCCGTCAGCGACGGTTCGATGCGCTGCTTGATGGCGCGCGCCGAAAACGAGAACAGCACCGACATGACGAAGCCGCGCACCACCCATTCGGCCCCTTCGAGCGTGATGCTGCGCCCGGTGGTCAGCGCGATGCCGTAGGGCGAAAGCGTGCGCTGCCACCACCGCAGGTCGGCCTGGATCTGCTGCTTGTTGGTGTACAGCCTGCGCGCGAGCGACTCGGCCGTATGCGTGCCCGGCGAGCAGGCGAACACGATCATCTCCTGGCACAGGCGCTCGAAGCGCGGCTGCATGGAGAACTCGCTCTCCTCGAGCACGCGCGCCAGGCGGTTGTCCTCGCCCTGCACGAGCACGAGTCGCAACCCGGCGCCGCGTTTGCCCACAATGTGCGAGGTGAAACCCTCATGCCGCAGAAACGTGGAAATCACCTTCGCGTCGTTGCGCACCGTCTTTTCGGAGCAGCCAAGCCGACTGGCGAAGTGATCGCACGTCTGGAACTCGCTTGCCTCAAGTAGTTCCCGCAGCAACGCTCCCTGCCTTACGTTCATCGCAAACCCCCTGCGTTCACCTCGGCGGATATGAAGCTTTGCACCTCATATTTTACGGTACGAGGTTCGCGCCGCTCCGCTCGCACGAGGTGCATCCGTTCCGGAGCAGCGGTAAACCACGCGGGCCGATCCGGCACAATTGCCGTTTCTCCGGCAATTGTCGAAGGCGGCCGTTTCGCTGTGCCGCCTACAATAAGCGAAAACACCGGATTCGCAGCTGGGGCTGCATCTCGGCTGGAGGGGTTTTCATGTCATCTCGCTCCCACACGCGCACCGCCACCGCACCCGCGAAGAGTTCGCCATCGTACGCGCCGCTCGTCGCCCTCATCCTGGCGCAAATCGGCACCACAAGCGACAACGCGGCCATGAACATCGCCGTGGCGCAACTCTCGACGGAGCTGGGCGCCTCGCTCGGCGACATCCAAGTGGCAACCACCGTGTACGCCCTCGTAGCAGGTGCCTTCATGATTGCCGGTGGCATGCTGGGCGTCGCCTGGGGTTGGCGTCGCACGCTGCGCATCGGCCTCGTGCTTGCCGTCGCCGGCGAGGCGTTCGCCGCGTTCGCACCCGACATGTTGACGTTCACCTGGGGCGGGCGACTCGTCATGGGCCTGGGAGCCAGTCTCGTCACGCCCGCCGTCCTGGGATTCGTGCCCGGGCTGTTCCAGGGCCGCCGGCGCGCCATCGCGTTCGGCGCCATCGCGGGAGCGGCCGCTATCTCCACACTCTCGCCGCTTGCGCTCGGTGCACTCATGGACGGCACCGGATTCCGCATCACGTTCGGCGTGTTGGGCGTCTACTTCATGCTCGTGCTGCTGAGCACCATTCTGCTGCCGGCACTGCATGCGGAGGGCCGCAGTGCGCGGCTCGACGGCGTGGGCACGGCGCTTGCCGCGCTGGGCTTGGGCCTGTTCCTGTTCGGCGTGTCGCGCATTCCCGCCTGGGGCGTGGTGGCACCCACCACGGGCTGCCCCTTCACCTTGGCCGGCATCTCGCCCGCCCTGCCGCTGGCCGCCTGCGGCTTGGTGCTGCTCGTCGTGCTCATCCCGGTCGAGCGGCGCGTCGAGCGCGTGCACGGCAGCGCGCTCATACCGCGCGCGTTCATCGAGAGCCGCCCCGTGCGCGCGGGCCTCGTCGCCGTGGCGCTGCCCTTCTTCTACATGGGCGCGCAGGGCATGGTGATCACCCCGCATCTGCAGCTCATCGCCGGGTTCACGGCGTTTCAAACCGGCATCTTCTCGCTGCTGTCGGCGCTGCCGATGTTCGTGCTGGCCACCTTCCTGCCGAAGCTCGCGCCCCACCTGTCGTCGCGCCTGCTCATCCGCGGCGGGTTCGCGGCCATGGCCGCCGCGTGCGCGCTCATCGCCGCGGGCGTGACGAACGGCGGCGTGGGGCCCACGCTGTACGCAGGCGTGTGCTTGGGAGGGCTTGGCGTGGGCGCGGTGAACTCGCAGGCGAACAACGCCGTGGCCTCGGCCGTGTCGGGACGCGACGCGCAGCAGTCGGGCGGCGTGCAGGGCGCGGCCCGCAACGTGGGCATGGCGCTGGGAACGGCCGCCGCAGGCACGTCGCTCTTGCTGGCGCTGTCCTTCGGCATGGCCTCCGCGCTCCCGTCCGACGCGGTGGACCCGGCCACGCGCCCGCTATTCATCGAGCAGAGCGCCACCTTCGCAAGCGACGAGTCGTTCCTCGCCCTCATCGAGCCCTACCAGCTGCCCGCGCAGGAGGCCGACGAGCTCATCGCCTCCCACGCCAACGTGCAAACCGAGGCCACGCAAATCACGTTCATCCTGCTCGGCCTCGTCGTGCTCGTCGGCCTCCTGGGAACGCGCCACCTCGTAGAAACCGCCGTCCCCCGCGAGCCGAGGGAGGGATAGGCCGGCTCGCGGGGGAATCGGGGTTTTGCAGGGCCGCTTACTTGCCCAGGATCGTATCGACGGCGATGCGCGAGAAGTTCACGCACTCGCTCAGGTTGCCACCGCCCTGGTACATATTGCACCACACCGAGCCGAACTCGCCCGACGAGTACAGGTTCGGGATGGGCTCGCCTTCCCGGTCGAGAATCTGCGCCTTCGCATTGCGCACGGGGCCGCCATCCGTGTTGATGAACTCGGGCTCGCAGCGAATCGCGTAGAAGGGCGGCTCTGCAACGGGATACTGCCAGTCGGGCGAGCGGTAGAACTGGTAGTCCACGCCCTTGTCGCAGCAATCGTTCCACACCGCGACGGTTTGCACGAGCTCGTCGGCGGGCACGTCGATGAGCGCGGCCAGCTCTTCGATGGTGTCGGCCTTCACGGCCCACCCGTCCTCCACCGGGTCGTTCTCCGTCAGCACGCCCACGCCGCCGCGCACCGCGTTCTCCATGTTGGCCTGATCGAACACGAACCAGCTGGTTGCCGGCAGCACCACGTGGGGCCACTCGCCGCCGAAGTTGTAGTGGCCGTGACGGCAGCTCGTGGTGGTGGCGATGTCGGCGTCGCCTTGAGCGTATTCGTACCAGCTCTGCGACACGACGTAATCCACGTCCATGTAGTAGCGCCGTCCGTGCACTCCCACGGTGATGCCGTATTGCCGGCCGAGCGTGAACCACGGAGCATGCGCCGAACCGTCGAACTTCATGGCGCCGTTCCACGTGCCGGCCATCGAGTTCATGTGCCAGAAGTCGGCCCCGATGTCGGCGCATATCTTGAACCCGTCGCCCGTGTCGCAGTCGCCCGCCAGATGATGCGCCGAAGAAATGGACAGGTAGTCCTGCAGCATTGCGGGATTGCGCTCGAAACCACCGAGGCACATGATGACGCCCTTGTTCGCCTTCACGGCAACGGGCTTCCCGCCGTCGTCGTACACGGCGCCCAGGATGGCCTTCGTCTCGGGGTCTTGCACGAGCTGCGTGAGCGCCGCACCCGTCTTCATGGTGATGACGTCGTCGTGGCTTTGCACCGCGGACAGCATGAAGATGGACACCGTCTTCATCTCCGCACCCGAGAAGATCAAACGCCCGACGCTCGTGGACGTCTCGAACTCGGGGTACTCGGGCCAGCACGAGATGATGCTGTTGCCGCTGTATTCCGCATCGCTGCCGCCCTCGTTCAGCAGATGAGCCTTGCCCGGCTCGAACAGGGTGAAGTCCTCCTCTTTCGCGCCGGCCTGCTTCATGAAGTCCACCGTGCTGGCCATGTAGTCGACGAAGGTCTCAAGCACGTCGTCCGGCGTGGTGGTGAACGATCCGCGCAGGTCCTTCCAGTATTTCAGGCACCCGTCCTTGTGCTCGGGGTCCGTGTAGATGACGCTGCCGCCGCTGAACGGGCTGTTGCCGCTTCCAAGGGGGCTCGTGCCCTTCTCGATGAGCAGGCAGGTTTCGCCGCTGCCCTCAAGGGCAAGCGCCACCGCAGCGCTGGCGCCCGCTAAGCCGGCACCCACCACCACGACATCGAATTCTTCGTCCCACGTCACGGTTTCGGCCGCGGCCTGCGGCGCGTCCTTCGCGCCTGCGGCGGAGCATCCCGCCAAGCCGGCCAGTGCGCCCGTTCCCGCAACGAGTGCCGCGCCCCTCAAGAAATTCCTTCTGGTAAGCTCTGACATCCCTGCCTCCTTCTCGCCGCCACTCGGGCGGCTCCCTTGGGTTTTCCCCTGGTCAAAGCATACCGACCGCGCGCGGTGTCGGAGAAATAATGCTTTGGAGACGAGGGAGCGCGCGCCGTTTGGAGGTCATGCGCATTCGTTATGACCCCCACAGCCCTGCGGCGCGCTTTCCCGAAGGAGGTTGGCGAAAGCCGCTCGCGACCTCGTGGTATACTGCACGCGAGGGAGCGATGCGTACGGGGAGGGAGCCGCGTGAACATCGAGCATCTGTGCGAATTCATCGAGCTGTCGAGGCAGCTGAACTTCACGTCGACGGCAAAAACGCTGCACATGACCCAGCCGGCGCTGTCCAACCACGTCCGCGCGCTCGAGCGCGAAACGGGCGTGCTGCTCATCGAGCGCGCCGCGAACGACCGCACGCGCCTGACGCCCGCCGGCCAATGCTTCCTCGACACCGCCCTGGAAATCGTTGCGCTGCACGACGACCTGCTGCCGCGGCTGCAAACCCTCCAGCAGAACGCCGAGGGCAAGATTGTCATCCGGTCGCCGCGCCACGAGTACAGCGCACCGCTGCTCAACTACATCTACGAGTTTCAGAAGATCCACGCCCATATCGACGTGGTCATCTGCCCATGGGCAGACATCGACGGCATCGAGGACGTCGCATCGGGCAAGGTGGATTGCGCCTACCTGGGATACGCCGACTACGAGGACGAGGAGCTGCAAAGGAAGCACCAGGTGGAGCTCGTCCCCTACACCGAGACGGAGCTGCTGCTGTGGGTGGACAAGTCCCATCCGCTTGCCGCCATCCCGCATCCCTGCATCGACGACCTCAACGGGCACACGCTGCTCATCCCCGCCAACATGAAGCACGATTCCTGGAACGCCTGCATCACCGGCACGGTGAAGCGCAACAACCTGCGTTGCGCCATCAACGAGCGCTACTGCGACTCGCTCGAAGACCTCGCGCTCAACAAGGCGCTTCCCGAAGACGTGCTGCTGCGCGATGCGAGCCTGCTCACCTTTCCCCCGTTCCAGCTGCGGGATGATCGCGTCACGCTGCACTTCTCGCCCCGCGTGTTCGGGCCTGTGTCCATCTGCCACAAGCTCGACGAGGACAATCCCGCCATGGTGCTGTTCGCCGATTTCCTCAGCCGCAAGTACCAACCCGCAGAGCTATAAGAGCCCGTTCCTACAAGTAGCCTGCTTGCAGCAGCTTCTTGCAGAGGGTGACCGACAGGCCGTGCCACGAGGTGGGCGTGGCGTCGGGGTCGGACGCCACCAGCATCGACGCGAGCGACGACAGCACGGGGACTTTCGTTCCCCAGGGCACGAGCGCCTGCTCCTCGGCCGCCGGCACCTCGGCAACCACGGTCACGTCCACGGTGGTGGCCGCCGCGTGCGGCGGCGCCATCAGGCGCCCGGTCACCATGCAGCACGCGCCCAGCATCAAGGTCGCCACCAGCACGATGCACAGCACGCCGCGCGTTGAGTGGATGAAGTCCTGGAAGATGACGTTGTGCATGATATACCTCCGATGCCGTTATACTATGCTTCACATAGTATATGAGGTCGCAGAGTATTGCAAGCACAAAAAAACGCCGGCACGCGAGGTGCCGGCGCTGCAAGGCGAAACCGCGGGACGCAGGGCCAGCCGCCCTACCCCTTCTTGTCGGGCATCCGCAGCAGCAGCACGAAGCCCAGCACGAACAGCACGGCGATGCTCAGCACGCCCAGCGACGAATTCCCCGTGATCTGCGTGAAAATGCTCACCAAAAACGTGCCCATGACGGCGGCGTACTTCCCGAAGATGTCGAAGAAGCCGTAATACTCGTTCGCGTGCTCCTTCGGAATGAGCTTGCCGAACTCCGAGCGCGACAGCGCCTGGATGCCGCCCTGGAACAGCCCCACGCAAATCGCGAGAATCCAGAACTCCACGGCCTCGCGCAGGAAGAACGCCGCGAACAGCGTGATGCAGAAGTACGCGCCGATGGCCACGAGCAGCATGCGCTTCGTGCCGAACTTCGTGGACAGGCGCCCGTAGGCGATGGCCGACGGGAACGCCACGAACTGCGTCACCAGCAGCGCCAGCACCAGCTGCGTCGCGTCGATGCCGAGGTCGGTGCCGTAGCTCGTCGACATCTTGATGATGGTGTGCACGCCGTCGATGTAGCAGAAGAACGCCAGCATGAACAAGCGCAGGCGGCGGTCCTTCCAGATGCGCTTGAGCGTGCGCCACAAACCCGAGAACGTGTCGCGCAGCAGGTGCGTCGCGCGTTCCTTGTAGTGCGTCTGATGCACGTCGCGGATGAGCGGGATGCTGAACGCCACCCACCACACGGCCGTGATGAGGAAGGCGATTTTCATGCCGATGTCCATGGGAATGCCGATGGACGGCCCGAGCAGCACCACCACGAGGCACAGGATGAACGGCACGCACGAGCCGATGTAGCCCCAGGCGTACCCCTGCGACGACACTTCGTCGTAGCGCTCGTCGGTGGTGGCGTCCACGAGGAACGCGTCGTAGAACACCATCGAGCCGTTCAGCATGATGGACGCAACGACGTAGATGATGAGGAACGCGAGCGCCGTCGTGGGAATGCCCAGCGCGGCCAGCGCGATGGCGCCCGTTCCCACGGTGCCCACGAAGAACTTCTTCTTGTTGCCCTTGAGGTCGGCCAGGCTGCCCAGCACGGGCATGAGCAGCGCCAGCAGCAGCGAGGCCACCGTCTCGGCGTAGCCCCATGCCACCACCACCGACGAACCGGGCTCGGCCAGCGTCTTGAAGTACACGGGAATGAGCGCGGTAGCAAGGAGCACGAACGCCGAATTGCCCACATCGTAGAGAATCCAGCTTCGCTCTTGCTTGGTCAGCTTGCCTACCATGATCGCGCCTCTCGTCTCGATTACGTCAACTCGGGGATTCCTTCTTCACAAGTGCGAAACCGAAGGTTAACAAGTCCCCGCTCATTGTATATGATAGCGCGTAGCGTCACCGGTAAAATTCAAGTCAGAACGGAGCGTCACCTCCATGCCCGCACTCATAACTCACGATTTCTTCGGGCGCGACGTCTACGACCGCCTGTACACCTTCATCGGGGGCTCGCGCGACGAAGCCGAAGCCTTCCTCCTGGGCAACCAGGGCCCCGACCCTCTGTTCTACACGGTGCTCAGCCCTCAGCTGCGCGAACACAACCGCCTGGGTTCCACCATGCACAACAAGAAGCCGAGCGAGCTGCTGGCCGCCCTCAAGAACTCCCTGAGCATCCTGGGCAGCGCCGAGCAGGAAGTGGGCCGCGCCTACGCCCTGGGATTCCTGTGCCATTACACGCTGGACTCCACCATGCACCCGTTCGTGTTCTTCCACGAATACCAGGTGTGCGACGCTGGCGAACCCGGCCTGTCGCGCGCCGACGGCAGCGAGGTGCACGGCGTCATCGAGAGCGAGCTCGACGAGCTCGTGCTGTTCGAGAAGCGTGCCGAAACCGTGGCCACGTTCAACCCGTCCGCCGAAATCCTCAACGCGAGCGACTTCGTGCTGCGCATCATCTCCAAGATGTACGCCTACGTGGCCCTCACCGTGTACGGCGAGATCATCCCCGCCACCATGTTCGAGACGGCCGTCAAAGACTTCCGCATCGCGCAGCGCTTGTTCTACTCCCCCTCGGGCCGCAAGCGCGCCATCATCGGCCGCGTCGAAGAACTGCTGCGCCCCTACTCGTTCTACCGCTCCATGAGCCATCGCCCCGTCGCGCTCACGACGAGCCAGTTCGACAACCGCGCTCACGAGGCGTGGGAGAACCCGTTCACGGGCGAGGTGCGCACGGTGGGCTTCTGGGACCTGTTCGACGAGGCGCTTGAGAAGGCGCAGGACAACCTGTTCGCGTTCGACGAGGACACCTTCGATCTCGCGGCCGCTCGTGAGATCACGCACGAGCTGGACTTCTCGGGTGAGCCCGTGGTGGCCCTCGTCGTGTCGGTGGAGGACGGCGCTCGCGTCGCCGACGAAGCTTAGCGCCCCATGCTGGACGTTGCCCTCACCATCCCTTTCTGGCTGGAAATGGCCGCTGCGTTGACCGGCGGCCTGTCCGGCGCCATGAGCGCCGTGCGCGGGCGCTTCGACATATTCGGCGTGGTGTGCATCGCCATCATCACCGGACTGGCCGGCGGCATCCTGCGCGACATCCTGTTGCAGAACTACGGCATTTACGCGTTTCAGAAGCCCACGCTCATCATCGCCTGCGCCATCGCGGGCGTGGTGGTGTTCTACTTCGGCAAGCTGGCCACCTACCTCGACCCCATCGTCGATTTGCTGGACAACCTCTCGGTTGCCCTGTGGGCCGTCATCAGCGTGAGCAAGAGCCTGTCGGCGGGACTCGACATCATCCCGTCCATCATCCTGGGCACCATCACCGCTGTGGGCGGCGGCATCCTGCGCGACATCATGATGAACCGCGAGCCCGAAGCGTTCCAAGCCGGCGCGCTGTACGGCAGCGCGGCGCTCATCGGCTGCATCGCCTACGCGCTTATGAGCCAGAACCACATCCTGGACAACTACGCGGCCCTCACCTGCGTCGTGCTCGTGCTGGGGCTGCGCTACGCGTCGCTGTTCTTCGGATGGCGCACAAGCCCGCCCCGCGACTACTCCGACGTGGTCACGCGCGTGGTGTCGCGCCCGGTGAAGTCGGTGGCTCGCCGCGTGCGTCCGCCGAAGGGCAAGGTGGAGCGCGACAAAGAGCGTCACGGCTACGAGAAGCTGCGCATATTCTGGGCGCGCCTCAACGGCGAGCACGTGCCGAAGAGGAACCTGGAAGGCAATGCCCCCGCCAACGCCACCACCTCGGTGGATGTCCCCGGCATCGACGTGGTGGACCCGAGCGACCGCATCGTCGTGAACCGCGAGGAATTCCGCCGCATCACCGGCGCCGGAGAAGACGAGCCCTCCGACCCCTTCGAGCCGCGCAGCTAGAATGCGACGCGGCATCGGCATGCTCCTTCGGCCCGCAGGCCGAAGGAGCATCACGCGTTCTTCAGCAAGATCCCGCCCATGGTGTCGGCGACGTGTTCGCAGGCGTCGCAGCACTTCTCCATGCGGTCGAAGATGCGCCACCACATCACCGTGGTCAGGGGGTCGACCCCCTTTTCCTCGCTCAGACAGCGATTCACCTTGATGTACAGGCGGTCGCCCCGCTCTTCGTACGTGTTCACGTCGATGATGAGCTCGCGGAACGTCTTGGACTTCTTGAAGTTGCGGAAGTCGTTCATCGCCTTCTCGAGCGCCTTGCAACTCTTCTTGATGAGCTTCGCGAACTCGCGGGCGTGCTCGTGCATATCGAGCACCGGGTACATGTGGAAGCACAGCACGACGTCTTCGATGTAGTCGATGAGGTTGTCGAGGGCCTGCGTCAGCTCGATGATGTCGTCGCGCTCGATGGGCGTGATGAAGTCGTGCGCAAGGCGCTGGTAGACGGCGTGGGCGTACTTGTCGCTCTCGTTCTCCAGCGTATGGGCGCGCTCCATCGCGTCGGCAACCGCATCCTTCGAACCGTAGTTGTCGATGACCTCAAGCAGCAGCTCGGCTTCGAGCACGGCGGCCGCCGCTTGCTTCTCGAACAGATCGAAGTAGCTGAACTTCTCCTTCTTGCCCATGAGGCCCCCTTCGGCTTTCTACACGTTCTTCAGCAGAATGGAGTTCATCGTATCGGCGGCGTGCTCGCAGGAATCGCAGCACTTCTCCATGCGGTCGAAAATCTGCGACCACACCAGCACGCGCATCGGGTTCTCGCGGTCGTGCGTGTGCAGCTTGCGGATGACCTGCATGTACAGCTGGTCTGCCTCTTCCTCGTACGTATTCACGTCCACGATGAGCTGCTTGAACATTTTGGACTTCTTGAAGTTGCGGAAATCCTCCATGGCCTTTTCGAGCGCCACGCAGCTCTTCTTGATGAGATGGGCGAACTCAAGCGCGTCATGATGGATGAAGTGCACGTCGTACATGTAGAAACGCTGCATGACGTCTTCGATGTAGTCGATGATGTTGTCGAGGTACTGCGACATGTTGAGGATGTCTTCGCGCTCGATGGGCGTGATGAAGTCGGTTGCCACCGTCTTGAAGATGGCATGGTTGATCTCATCGCCCTTGTGCTCGAGAGCGTGCGCGCGCTCCATGACCGCTTTGAGATCCTCGGCCTCGGTGAATCCCTCGATGGCCTCGATCAGCAGATCGGCCTCCTCGACGGCAACTTGCGTCTGCTTCTCGAACGCGTCGAAATAATCGAACTTCGTCTTCTTGCTCACAGGTCCTCCTCTACGAGAACATTAGGAACAGGCGGGCGAACACGAACCCGAGCAAACCGCACCCCGGGAAGGTGAGCACCCACGTTTTCACCATGTCGATTGCAATTCCCCACTTCACCGCACTCTTTCGTTTCGCTGCACCCACGCCCATGATAGCGGTTGTGTTCGTGTGGGTGGTGGAAACCGGCAAGCCGGCGAACGTGGAAAGCATAAGGCAGAAGAACGTCGCGAAGCTGGCGGCGAACCCCTGGAAGGGCTCGAGCTTCACCATGTCGACGCCGACGCTCTTGATGATGCGCTCGCCGCCCACGGCGGTGCCGAGGCCCATGTTGAGCGCGCAGAAGAACATGAGCCACACGGGCAGGATCATCTGATCGGCCTGCCCCACACCGGTTGCCAGCGTGATGGCCAGGATGAAGATGCTCATGAACTTCTGGCCGTCCTGCGCACCGTGCATGAACGCGACGCCCGCGCCCGACACGATTTGCGCCCAACGGAAGAAACGCGACGTGCGCTTGCGGTCCATGTTGCGACAGAACCGCCCGAGGAATTTGGAGTTGAGCCAGCCCAGGAAGAACCCGAGCAGCGTCGAAAGCAGAATGCCGTACACCACCTTGATCCACTCCGCGCCGTTGATGGCGTCGAAGCTGCCCTGCAGCGCGATGGCCGCGCCCGTCAGGCCGGCGATGAGCGAGTGGCTTTGGCTGGTGGGAATGCCGAAGTACCAGGCCACGGTGCCCCACACGATGATGGCCACCATAGCGGCCATGAGCGCGATGAGCGCCTGCTGGGAATTGCCTCCGAAGTCCACCATGTTGAAGATGGTGTGCGCGACGGCGGCGGTGAACAGGGACAGAACGAGCAAGCCCAGGAAGTTGCAGATAGCCGCCATGACGATGGCGTATTTCGGCTTCATGGCACGCGTCGATACGACGGTGGCAATCGCGTTAGGTGCGTCCGTCGCCCCATTCACGACAATGACGCCGATGTTCAACAGGGTCACAACCACCAAGATCGGGTTGGACGCGAGCTCGGCAATGAACGAAGCCCACTCTATGGTCACGAATTCCCTCTCGACAAAACAGCAAAAAGGCCCAGCGTTCCTCAGTTTAACGCAAAACTAACAATCCGAAAGGGGTTCGCCCCTCTTTTTACGTCGGATTACGACCGATTCAGCAAAATCCCCGTAAAGTCCTCAACGAAGCAGGAGGAGGCTCTCTCAGGGTAAACCCCTTGAAAACGGGTGATTTTACCCTGAACGTAATGATGCGTGTTACAGTTAACGTATTACGAGAGGGTTTCCAGGGGGAGGAACTCATGACGATACGTCGAGCACAGCTGCCGTTGCAGACCGCGGATTTGATCGCAGGGTTCATGGTGTGGGTCATCCTGTCGTCGCTGCTGCCCTACATCAAGCAGGATATCTTCATTCCTCCCGATCAGATTGCCCTCGTCACCGCTATTCCGGTCGTGCTGGGCTCCGTGCTGCGCGTGCCCTTCGGCTACTGCGCGAACCTGTTCGGCGCGCGTTCCGTGTTCTTGGCAAGCTTCGCCGTGCTCGTGCTGCCCGTGTGGTTCCTGAGCGAGACCACCACGTACCAGGGGCTGCTCATCGGCGGCGTGTTCCTCGGCATCGCCGGCGCGGTGTTCTCCGTGGGCGTGACGTCGCTGCCGAAGTACTACCCGAAGGAGCGGCACGGCTTCGTGAACGGGGTGTACGGGTTCGGCAACATGGGCACGGCGCTTACCACCTGGCTCGCGCCCGTGGCGGCCGTGGCGTTCGGCTGGAGAACGGCCGTGAAGCTGTACCTCGTGCTGCTGACCGTGTTCATCGTGCTGAACCTCGTGCTGGGCGATCGCAACGAGCCGCGGGTGAAAACGCCCATCCGCGAGCAGATGCGCGCCATCGGGGGCGATGCGCGGCTGTGGTTCCTGTCGCTGTTCTACTTCGTGACGTTCGGCGCCTTCGTGGCGCTCACCGTGTACCTGCCGAACTTCCTCACGTCGCACTACGGGATGGACGGCGTGTCGGCGGGCATCGCCACCTTGGTGTTCATCGTTGCGGCTGCGGCCATCCGCGTGGTGGGCGGCTGGCTGGGCGACCGCTTCGACTGCTACAAGCTGCTGGCGGGCGTGTTCGCCGGCATCGCCGTCGGCGCCGTGGTGCTGGCCGTGGCGCCCGACCTGCCCGTGTACCTGGCCGGCATCTACCTTGTGAGCCTCGCGTGCGGCATCGGCAACGGCGTGGTGTTCAAGCTGGTGCCCACGTACTTCACGAAGCAAGCGGGCCTCGCGAACGGCATCGTGGCCATGATGGGCGGCCTCGGCGGCTTCTTCCCGCCGCTCGTGCTGAGCGCTTCGATGCTGATGTTCGGAACGAACGTCCCCGGCCTGGCCGCCTTTGGCGCTTTCGCGCTGGCATGCCTGGCGATTGCCCTGGGTATGAGACGAACCACCGGGGGCGCCTGAGTGCGGGCTTGCTGGGTGCGGCGCTGCGCGCCGATGGGGTGACTGCGGGTTGGGACGTCGGCGCGCGGGAGCGCGACGAACCCGTAAGACGTCGGGCGCGCCATGGGAAAGCGGGGGTGGCGCGCCCTTGGTCTTCTGGCTTATGCGTAGTAGGCGAATACGCGCTTGCGTTCGTTGCCTATCTTGGTGGTGCTGTTGTGGCCGGGCAGCACGACGGTTTCGTCGGGCAGCACGGCGAGTCGCTTGAGAGACTTGCGCATGGCGTTCATGTCGCCGCCCTGGAAATCCACGCGGCCGATGGAGCCGCAGAACAGCGTGTCGCCCGAGATGAGCACCGGCGCGCCCTCGGGGTTCGTGCCGAAGCGGGGGTCGAGGAACAGACAGATGCCGCCCTCGGTGTGCCCCGGCGTGAGGATGACCTTCCACGGCATGTTCCCGATCTTCAGGATGTCGCCGTCGTTCACCACGTGGTCGACCGGACACGGCGTGAAGCGCATGTCGTCGCGCGGCAGCTTCTTCTCGCCCGTGATGATGGGCGCGTCGATGGCCGAGGCAATCACCATGGCGCCGGTCTTGTCGCGCAGCTCCTTCGCGGCGCCCACATGGTCGGAATGGCGATGCGTCAGGATGATGGCATCCACCGTGCGGTTGCCCACAGCCTTGAGAATCTCGTCGGCCTTGCACGACGGGTCCACCACGATGGTGGCCGCGCCGTCGGAGATGATGTACACGTTGTTCTCAATCATGCCGAGCACGAGGTACTCGACGGGCACGCACGTGCCCTTCACCTTGTTGGTCATGCGTCGCTCCTAGTCTTTTTCTTTCCGCCGCCGGCCTTCGGCACCATGCGGCGCGCGTCGAACACTCCTTCAATGCCGCGCAGTTTGCTCAGCACGATATCGATATGATTGATGTCGGATACCTGGAACAGGAACCGCATCTCCACCATGCCGTCGCGGTGCGAGGTGGTGGAACTCGACAGCACGTTCGCGCCCTGCTCCGACAGGATGACAGCAACGTCGCGCAGCAGGTTCATGCGGTCGAGCGCGTCGAGGAACACCTCCACCTTGAACGACGTGTTCTTCGGCAAATCGTTCTCCCAGGCCACATCGATGATGCGCTCGGGGGTTTGCTTGAGGTCCTGCGCGTTCGGGCAGTCGGCGCGGTGCACCGACACGCCGCGGCCGCGCGTGACGAACCCGAGGATGTCGTCGCCCGGCACGGGGTTGCAGCAGCGCGACAGGCGCACCAGCACGTCGTCGACGCCCTTCACCACCACGCCGTTCGACGTGTGCGCCTCGTGCTTCTTCGGCGCCTTCACGCTGGTCAGCATGGGAGGTAGCTTGCCCGTGGACATGTCGCCGGCCACGTAGTCCATGGCGGTTTCCGCTTCGCGGCCCTTGTCCACGAGAATCTTGAGCAAGCGGTTCGCCACATGCTGCGCGCTTTCCTTGCCCGTGCCGATGTGCACGAGCATGTCGTCGGCGTCGTTGTAACCCATGTGGTCGGCCACCGATTTCAGCGCGCGCATCGACTGGGCGCTGGAAATGCCCAGGCCGTGTTTGCGCATCTCGCGCGTCAGCTTATCGCGGCCGTTCTGCAAATCGTCGCTGCGGCTCACCTTGCTGAAGTACGAGCGAATCTTGCTGCGCGCGCTCGGCGTTTTCACGAGGCCCAGCCAGTCGCGCGAGGGGCTTGCGCTCTTCTGCGTGAGGATGTCCACGCGGTCGCCCAGTTGCAGCTCGTACGTAAGCGGCACGATGGCGCCGTTCACCTTCGCACCCACGCAGTGGTTGCCCACCTCGGTGTGGATGGCGTAGGCGAAGTCGACGGGCGTCGACCCGGCGCGCAAGCTCATGACCTCGCCCTTCGGCGTGAACACGAACACTTCGGTGGGCGCGAGGTCAACCTTCAGATCCTTGAGGAACTCGCGCGAGTCCTGCGACTCGTCCTGCCAGTCCACCATCTGGCGCAGCCACGCCAACTGCTGATCAAGCTCGTCGCCGCTCTTGCCGCCCTTCTCCTTGTAGCGCCAGTGCGCCGCCACGCCGTACTCGCTTTGACGGTGCATGTCCTCGGTGCGAATCTGCACCTCGAGCGGGCGGCCGGCCGGTCCGATGACCGTGGTGTGAAGGCTCTGGTACATGTTGAACTTCGGCATGGCGATGTAGTCTTTGAAGCGGCCGGGCATCGGGTGCCACAGCGTGTGCACCGCGCCGAGAGCCGAGTAGCAATCCTTCACCGACTTCACGATGACGCGCACCGCGATGAGGTCGTAGATTTCGGAGAAGCCCTTGCCCTTCTTCGTCATCTTCTGATAGATGGAGTAGAGGTGCTTCGGGCGGCCCATGATCTGCGCCTGGATGCTCACCTTGCCCATCTCGTCGTGCAGGATGGAGATGATCTGGTCGAGGTAGCCCTCGCGCTCGGAGCGACTTTCGGTCACCATGCGCGAGACCTGCTTGAACTTGTTGGGTTCCAGGTAGTAGAACGACAGATCCTCGAGTTCCCACTTGATGTTGTTGATGCCCAGGCGGTGCGCGATGGGCGCGTAGATTTCCAGCGTCTCGCGCGCCTTGAAGATGCGGCGATCCTCGCGCAGGGCGCCGAGGGTGCGCATGTTGTGCAGGCGGTCGGCCAGCTTGATGACGATGACGCGGATGTCCTTGCTCATGGCCACGAACATCTTGCGGATGGTGGCAGCCTGCTCGTCGGTGAGGCTTTCCACCTCGATGCGCGTGATCTTCGTCACACCCTCCACCAGCTGCGCCACCTGCGCGTTGAACTCCTGTTCAACCTGGTCGCGCGTCACGCTCGTGTCCTCCACGGTGTCGTGCAAGAGCGCGGCGCACAGCGTTTCCACGTCCATGCGCAAGTCGGCCAGGATGATGGCAACCTCCACGGGGTGCGCCACGAACGGCTCGCCGCTCTTGCGGCATTGCCCCTCGTGCGCCTCGCTCGCGAAGCTGAACGCCTTCGCCAGCATGGCCTCGTCGTCTTCGGAGAGGTAGACCGAGGTCAGACGCTGCAATTCGGCAAAACGCTCCTCGGGCGTGTGGGGGCTGAGCGCGTCCTTCTTGGCCTCAGGCGCGAACGACTTCTCGGCCGCGTACGGCCGACCAAGCAGATTGTCCTCCACGGTCTGCTTGTTCGACGTCGCCTCAGGCGCGCCGCCCAGCAGCTCTTCGTGGTTGTTCTTGCTCATGCTCGCTCCTCCCTTCCAACCTGCGCGTTAGCACGCGTCGCTTGCCGCGTCGCCCGGCAAAATGGGGCGCGACACGCGTACATGGAGGGTAGCAGAATCGCTCTTCATCGCCCAGTCCCGGAATGCATGGAATATCTCGCGCTCCCCCAAACCCTCACGGTAGCGTACGCTGTCCGTCAGCTCCACCTTGCTCTGCGTGTCCACGACGTGAATGGAGCGCGCCATGCCGTCGGCGCCGAAGGCCGTATGCGTCTCGATGAGCCCCAGCTCGCGGAACACGGCCACGCCGCACGCCGCCGAAGCCGGGCTCACGGGGAAGGCGTCGGTGGTGGCCGCCGCGGCCAGATCGGCGTTGCCCGTGGAGAAGAACTCGTCGGCGCTGTCGCGCTGCAGGCTGCGCAGGCGGCGGTACACCTGCGCCAGGCAATCGTGATCGGGCGTCATGTCGCGCAGGATGCGCTCGTTCAGTGAGCAGTCGCCGCGGTTGAACAGCAGATGGATGCCCGCAGGCTGCCCGTCGCGCCCCGCGCGGCCGCTCATCTGGTTGAATTCGATCTCGTTGAACGGCAGATGGTACAGCACCACGTGACGGATGTTGGGGATGTCCACGCCCTCGCCGAAGGCCGACGTGGCCACGAGCACCGACAGCGCGTCGGTGCGGAACAGCTCTTCGATACGCTTGCGCTCGGCGCGCGCGAGGCCCGCGTTGTAGAAGCCAATGAGCGGCGCCAGCTGCGGAACGCGCTTGCGCAGGGCGCGCGCGACGGAGATGGACTGCTCGCGCGAGTTGACGAAGATAACCGTCTTGTCGCCCGACGCGATGAGGTTCGCCAGGTAGTCGTCGCGGTTCTTGAGGTTGCGCTGGTCGTCCACCTCGAGGTTGGAGCGCTCGGACGAGTCGAACACGCACGCGTCCACCGGCAGCTCGCGCCTGATGGCGGCAGCCACGTCGTCGTCGGCCGTGGCCGTGAGGGCGAGCACGGTGGGTGCCGCGCCGCCGTCGGGCCCGCTCAGCTTCGCAATGGCCGCGCCGATGGTGGCGTAGGCCACGCGCTGCCCGGCTTTCGCCAGCCCCACGTGGTGCGCCTCGTCCACCACGACGAACTTCACGCGGCCCGTGCCGGCGAACTCGTCGGCGTGCCACGCGAGGAACTCCGGCGTGGTGAGCGCGATGTCGTAGGTGCCGTCGGCCAGGCCGGCGAAGCCCTGCCGACGCTCGTCGGGCGTGCTTTCGCCCGTGAGCGTGATGACGCCGATGCCGAACGCGTCGAGCGCCTCGCGCAGGTGGAAGGCCTGGTCGGCGATGAGCGCGCGCAGCGGGTACACGAACAGGCTGGCCTCGTGGTGGGCAAGCGCGCGCTCGGCGGCGTGCACCTGGAACGTGAGCGACTTGCCGCGGCCCGTGGCCATGACGCCCAGCACCGAGCGGCCGGCGCGCAGGTGGTCGAGGATGTCGCGCTGCGCGTCGTGCAGCGGACGATCGCCGATGATGGCGTGCACGATTGCGCGCTCAAGCCCTTCGGGATCGTCCACGGCCTTACGCTCCCAACAGGCACGATTGGCCGCGCGAGCCGCTTCGTACGCCTCGACGTCCTCGGGGCGGTGCGGCGCGTTCGCGCACAGCTCGGCGTCGCTCGTAGCGTACAGGTCGGCGAAGAAGCTGAGGTTCTCGGGATTGAGGCACGCCTCCAACGCGCCGCAGGTGCGCGCAGGGGCCAGCGATTGCAGCATGGCCTTCACCGACTTGCGGCCGCGCCATTCGTCGATTTGCACCTCGAACGCGGCGTTCACCACGCTGTCGGTGCGCATGAGCGACTCGATGTCGGAGCAATGGAACATGATGCCCGACACGGTGGCGCGCCCGTCCGAGAGCGTGCACGAGAAGTGGTTCTTCTCGGCGCCCACGGCGCGGCAGTTCGCCAGCATCACGTCGCGCGCGAGGTACACGGGCACGGGATGCTCCTGGCCGAACGGCGCCAGCTTGTCGAGTTGCGCCACGTTGTCCAGCGTGAGCTCGTCGAGGCTCACGCACGCATCGATGTTCACGAGCGGGTGGAACGCGCCTTCGGGAAGCGCGTCCATGTAGGCGCACAGGCGCCGCTCGAACTCGGGCAGGTTGGCGGTGGGCAGCGTGACGCCCACGGCGGCCTCGTGGCCGCCGAAGCGCGTGAGCAGGTCCGATGCGGCTTCCACGGCCTTGAACAGGTTCACTTGGCCCACGCTGCGGCCGCTGCCGCGCGCTTCGTCGCCCGTGATGGTGAACAGCAGGCTGGGCACGCCGTAGGTGTTCACGAGGCGGCTGGCCACGATGCCCTTCACGCCTTCGTGCCACCCGTCGCCCGACACCACGAGGGCGCGCTGGCCGTGGTACACCTCGACGGCCTGGGCCTTCGCGATTTCAGACAGCTCGGCCTCGATGGCACGGCGCTGATCGTTCACCGATTCCAGCTGCGAGGCCAGGCGGTTCGCCTCTTCGAAGTCGTCGGTCATGAGCAGGTCGAGCGCCAGCTGCGCGTCGCCCATGCGGCCGGCGGCGTTGAGGCGCGGAATGACGGAGAAGCTGAGGTTCGTGGCGCTGACGGGCTTGTCGGCGGCGCCGCTCGTTGCCAACAGCGCGGCGATGCACGGGCGCGGAGCCTCGTTCATGCGCGCGATGCCGTCGGCCACGAGGGCGCGGTTCTCGTCGCGCATGGGCATGAGGTCGGCCACCGTGCCCAGCGTGGCGAAGTCGGTGAAGTCGCGCCACAGGTGCGGCTGACCCAGGCGGCCGCCCAGCACCTGCACGAGCTTGAGGGCCACGCCCACGCCCGCCAGGATGGAGCTCGGGCAGGCCGGGTCGCACTTCGGGTCGGCCACGGGCACGCCCTCGGGCACGAGGTCCACCGGCTCGTGGTGGTCGGTGATGGCCAGGCCGAGGCCCGCCTCCACCACGGCCGCGGCTTCCACCTTGCAGGCGATGCCGCAGTCCACCGTGACGATGAAGTCCGGGCCGTACGAGCACGCGCGCGTGATGGCGGCCTCGGACAGCGCGTAGCCTTCGTCGAAACGCAGCGGGATGAACGGCGTAGCCTGCGCGCCGAAGGCACGCAACCCGCGCGTGAGCACAGTGGTGGCCGAGATGCCGTCGAGGTCGAAGTCGCCGAAGACGAGGATGTGATCGCCGCGCTTGATGGCGGCTTCCAGCGCGTCGGCGACGTCGGACAGCCCCGGGATGATGTACGGGTCGAGCCAGTCGCGCTCGAGCGACGGTTCGAGGAAGCGGTGAACCGCTGCGGGCTGATCGATGCCGCGCGCGACGAGCGTCGCGGCGATGAAGCGGGGCAGACCGAGTTCGCGTTCCAGGCGCACCACGGACGCGGGGTCGGCCGCTTTAATGTTGAACTGGGCAGACATGGGCGCTCATACCTCACATGCGAGAATTCGAATAGTTCGCTTCATATTGTCCCACATTCGAGGGGCACTGTCACCGAAGATTGCGCAGGCGGCAAAGGGCCGACACCGCACGTCCACGCCTTCGCCCCACCGGCAATCCCCCTCTTCCCCGCTCCGTTCGTCACCGGCAAACCTCCTCTTCTCCGCGCCGTTCTTCACCGGCAACCCTCCTCTTCTCTGCGCCTCTCCTACCAGGCATAACGCGAAATTCATACGATTCGTGCGACAGGGGACGACCCTTTCGTGCGATACCGGCCGTCGGCGATGGCGCATAGTGCGATCCATCGGCGACGATCGGGGAGATCGCGCCACCATCGAAAGACAGCAAGCAGGGAACGGGAAGGGTGAGGAACATGACGAAATCCATCGCACAGGAAAGCGGCCTCTCGAGGCGGAACTTCTTGAAGGGCGCCGGCATCGGCGCTGCGGGGCTGCTGGGCGCCACCGCGTTGAGCGCATGCGCCGGGGGCGCGTCGGCGAAGACGGCCGAGGGCGCGGGCTCATGGGATCAGGAAACCGACATCGTCGTCGTGGGCACGGGCGCCGCGGGCGTGGCATCGGCCATGACGGCGCTCGAGGCGGGCTCCGCGGTCATCATGATCGAGAAGGAGAAGACCACGGGCGGCATCACGGGCGTGTGCGAGCAGTACTGCGCCTTCGACTCGTCGCTGCACCTTCCGCAGAACTTCGACGACGTCACCGACAGCGCCGAGCTCATGCTGGAAGACGCCATGCGCGTGTCGAACGGCACCGCCGACGAGGCGCTGGCGAAGATCTACTGCGACGATTCCGCGAACAGCTTGAACTGGATGATCGACCACGGCTGCGAGTTCAAGGACGCGCTGCGCGTGTCCGACGGCCGTCACGGCCAGGGCAAGTACATCTCGGCCACCGCGGGCGAGCTCACGCAGAAGCTTTTGCCCGCCATCGAAAGCGCAGGCGGCACCGTGCTCACCGAGACGCCCCTCGCCGAGCTCGTGCGCGACGAAAACGGCCGCGTGGTGGGCGTGGTGGGCTCCGACAAAAAGAACACGCGCATCAAGGCGCGCAAGGGCGTCATCATGTGCACCGGCCCCTGGTCCGACGACGAGGTGCTCATCCCCCGCCACATGCAGGCCGTGCCCGAGCTCGTGCAGCAGTGCGCCGAGACGCTGTCCGCGTTCGGCATGCCGTACGGCCCCTATACCGGCGAGGCCATCCGCATCGCGCAGAAGTCCGGCGCGGCGGTGCGCCACATGGAGTACATCATGTTCGACCCGTACTACTCGGTGCCCGAGGCCATGTCGAACAAGATCGCGCCCGCCGGCCTCACGCGTGCGGTGAATCAGATTCTCATCGCGCCTGATGGCAAGCGCTTCACCGACGAGGGCGCGTCGCGCGGCGCCATCGCGCTCGACATCATCGATCTGCCGGGCAACACGTACTACCCCGTCATCGACGCCCGTCACCTGCCCGATCCCACCGGTTCCACCAAGTTCCCCGTGGAGAAGCTCGACGAGTTCGTGGCGGCCGGCTACATGGCGAAGTCCGACACCATCGAGGGCCTCGCCGCCGAGATGGAGAAGACGTTCGGCGTGCCGCAGGACGCGACGCTCGCCACCATCGAGCGCTACAACGGCTTCTGCGCGAGCGGCGTCGACGAGGACTTCGGCAAGGACCCGCACCACATGACGCCCATCGATCAGGCTCCCTTCTACGCCGGCCCGGCCGAGACGTGCCGCGACATGTACACGCACGGCGGCCTTGAGACCGACGCCGAAGCGCGCGTGGTGGACTTCGACGGCGCGGTGATTCCCGGCCTGTACGCCGCGGGCATGTGCACGGGCGGCCCGCTGGGTGAGATCACCATCTCGGGCAACTGGCAGATGAGCTCCATCGTGTTCGGCCGCATCGCCGGCAGATGCGCCGCCGCCGAGAACGCGAGCGCGTAAGCCGCACCCCCCTCCCTCGCGTGTGCCGTCGGACTCGTCCGGCGGCACACGTTTCGCTATCGCCGCTGGTGGACGGCCGTTTCCATACGGTCGATGAGGTTGAGCAGCTCCTGGCGCGAATGGATGTCGAGCTTCGCATAGGCGCGGCGCAGGTGCGTTTTCACCGTGTGCTCCGACAGCATGAGGTAGTCGGCGATGTAGCGCGCGCTGCGGCCCGACGAGAACTCGCCCACCACCTGAAATTCGCGCGCGGACAGGTCGTAGGTGTCGCGCAGCAGCTCGAGCGCGGCGGCGTTGAGCGACGCGATGGACGCCGCAGGCTCGGTGGTCTCGTCGGGCGCGTCCACGTACCCGCTCCCCTTGCTTTTCGTGAACAACCACAGATAGCTGACGAACATGAGCGTCGCCGCCACGCCCAACAGCCAGATGAGCACCGTCAGCGTGATGCCGAACTGGGACGATGCGAGGGCGCCGAGATCCGTCAGGGCCAGTGCGCGGCCGCCGGCGATGCTCAGCTGCGATGCGCCCACGGCCAAGCCCAGCAGGAAGAACGCAGGCAGCTTGCGCTCGTACGCCTCGCTCGTGAAGGCGATCCAAATGAAGCAGAAGAACGTGATGAGCAGCACCACCATGAGCGGCCCCGACCACGTGGTGTCGCCGGGGTTCACGCTGCGGAACATGAGCACCGACATGAGCGCGGCGGCCGACACGGGATAGGCGAGGTCGATGCTGGTTTTCTTCGGCCTGATCAGCACGAGGCCTAGGCATAAGGTGAACGACACCACCACGCCGAGGATGGACGTGACCGCCGTTTGGGCGTAGTGCATCCCGCCCGCGAGGTCGAGCTGCACGACGAATCCGCACGACGCGGAGAACACGACGGCGCCCACCACGGCGCGCTTCGTGCGCGCGGCCAGCTCGGCCATGGAGGTGGAGGGCGCGTCGTGCGGCATCATCACCTTCGCCACCGCCTGATGCTGACGCATGCACGCGCCCAGCGCGACGAGCGAGAGAACGAGCGCCACCACGAACACGACGCTGCGATTATCGGGGAACAGCGCGGTGGTCAGCGGCACGAGCAGCGTGTCAACCACGTAGCCCGCCGCGATCATCGGCGCCGCCCAACTGGGACGATAGCTGGCGAACACCTGCATCCAGCACAGGATGACGAGCGCCCACCCCACGCCGCCGGCAAGCTGTCCCACGAAGGGCACGATGCCGTACGAGTCGGGGCTTGCCGCCAGCACCACGCGCGCCGCAAGCGCGCAGCACCCTCCCACGAACAAGGGCAACGAGCGGTCGAGCCGCCCCAGATACGACAGGACGGCCACGCTCAGGTACGTGCAGCCTCCCACCGCGATGCCCACGATGGCGTACGGCTCCGGCGAGTATGGCCCCGTCCCCAGGTCAAGCAGCCGCGCACCCTGCAGCAGTCCGAACCCCACGACGGCCACCGCCACAAGCGCCCACGTCCGCCGATCCACCCCACGCTGTCCGCCCATACCGCCCTTCCCCACGCCTCGAGTAGCACGCAGTATATCGCCTGAAGAAAGCACCGTCGACAAGCTGACGAGATGGGTAGGAGATGGAGGGGCGTTTAACATGCGTTGCACTCCCCTGCTTCCTTGCGCCACGGGAATGCTCATGGGTCTGCCCCTCTTGCGCGCGGCGCAACTAGGAGGTCTCCCTATTGCGCCGCAGCAGCTCGCTCAACTCCCCAATCCTCCGCGAGGCGCATAGAGGAGGGAGGAGCCCCCTCCCCCAAGAAAACAGCGCAAGCGCTTACCCCTCGTACACCACTTCTCCCATGTTTCTTGGGTCGTATCCTACGATCGACCCGATCTCTTCCCGAAACGGCCTGGTTCTTGTGAGCCTCGTGATCGCTTCGACAGCACGTTCGTTGCCGGGGCGCTTCGCCAGCACGATGTCGAGCCATTCGTCTTGCAGCGGCAGGAAGTCAACGCCTTCCACCTGGCGGAACACGCGCTCGGCACCGATGCCCACATCCGCGGCTCCGCGCGCCACGAACGACGCCATCGACAGCGCCGAGTTCGCCTCGCGCTCGTAGCCTTCGAGAGCCAAACGATCGGCGCCGAGGCGCGATAGCTGCTCGTCGAGCAGAATGCGCGAGCCGCAGCCGCGCTCGCGGTTGACGAGGCGCACGCCCGGCTTCAGCATATCTTCCCAGGTGCGCAGGTTCTTCGGGTTCCCCTTCGCCACGATCAGCCCCTGAAGGCGACGCACGAGCCGCACCACGCGCACGGGCGTGCCGGGCAGCAGGCGCTTCACCGCCGCCACGTTGTACGAGTCGGTTTCGCCGTCGTACATATGGGAGAGCGCCGCCTGCGCCACGCCGCGATACACGTCCACCAACGCGTTGTAGCTGCCTTCGTAGATGCGGTCCACCGCGGTGTTCGTCGCGCCCAGGTAGTTCGCCAGGATGTCGCCCACCACATCGTTGCCCGCCAGCACGAACGTTGCGGCAGCGGGACGCGCAACCGCGGCGCTCACCCGCGGGGCGGCAACCGCAGCCGCCGCCGCGACCGCCGCCGGGGCGGCCTTCGCACGCTTCGAGCGCGCGATGTAGTTCTCCACGTCGCCCATGGTGAAGCGCATCTTGCGGCCGACATGGTACGATGCCAGCTCGTCGGCCTTCACCAACTTGTAGACGGTGCTCTTGCTCACCTGCAGCAGGCCGGCCACCTCGTCGGCCGTCAACGCGTCGTCGTTGCGCATGGACGAACCCCTTCCGTCAGTCTTCGGAACCCCACAGCTCTTTCAACTCGCGCGTTATCGCGTGCGCGTTCGCCGGAAGGCCCACGTCGCGAGGCATCGGCGCACGCTTTCCGCCCTTTGCGCCTCCGGATCGCTTCGCGCTCTCGGCAAACAGACGCTCGGCCGGCAGCACGTCAACCCCACACGACGCGGCCGAGCGACATCGATTCGCCAATTCTCGGTCGGACGTCACCACCCCGACGCGTTCCTTCGCCGACCGAACCTTGCTCACAATCGCGTCGTCGGCCGTCGGCATCCGCGTGAACTCCACCGGAGCATCCAGCCGATGCGTCGACCCGGCTCCGTGCGACGCGTCCCATACAATGGTGTAGCTCCCCGCGCCCAGCACGTCCCGCGCCGCCACGCGCAGGCGACGCTCGAGGGTATCGCGCTGTTCCTCAAGCGACAGGTCGCGCGTCGCAGGATCCCGCTTCGTCACGTTGTACCCATCGATCAGGTAGCGCATGCAAGAACCACCGCTCTTTCCGCGTCAAGCAAGAATATACTCAGGCAAGTATAGCGCGAACGCGACACGAAAGTGAACGAAACGATACGAGAGCGTACGAACTCGGTACACTTTGCGCGCGCCCCTTCCCCCGCCGCCCCGCAGCAACGATACTGCACTCATACCGAACGGGCCGCCGGAAAAGCCGGAGCCCCTCAACCAGAAGGAGCAGCACATGAAGATTTCCGCTCGCAACCAGCTCAAGGGTACCGTTTCCGCCGTCGCCGAAGGTGCCGTGAACGGCGTGGTGTCCATCGACCTCGGCTCCACCACCGTCAAGGCCGACATCACCATGGAAGCCATCAACGACCTCGGCCTCAAAGAGGGCACCGACGCCGTGGCCATCATCAAGGCCAGCAACGTGATGTTCGCCGCCGGCTCCGAACGCATCCAGGGCATCTCCGCCCGCAACCAGATTGCCGGCACCATCGTGTCCGTGAAGAAGGGCGCCGTGAACGGCCATGTGGCCATCGAGACCGCTGAAGGCGCGCGCATCATGGGCTCCATCACGAACGAGGCCATCGAGGACCTCGGCCTGACCGAGGGCGCCGCCGCCCTGGCCATCGTGAAGTCCACCGACGTCATCGTGGGCGTCGAATAACGCCGACGCGCCAAGCACCAAGCCCCACCAAAGCCGCCCGTCAAACGACGGGCGGCTTTTTTCATGGCGCGCAATAGCGCAGCCGCCCGACGCACGGCCCCGCCGCGCCTACACCCCTGCGAGCAAATGGTGGAGGTAGGCGTGGGCTTGGGGCTTGGAGCAGCGGCGGTCGCCGAGCAGGCTCCATTCCAGCACGAGGAACAGGGTGTTGCCGAAGTGGTCGGCAATCAGCTCGCAGGGGATGGGGGCCACGACGCGCTCGGGGCAGGTGCGCAGCATCGCGCGAATCTCAACCTGCATGATGGCGCGCAGGTGGTTGAGCAGGTAGCCCGAGGCGGCGTTGTGCGCGAGCGTGCGCTTGATGGCGTCGAGGTGCTCGACGCACAGGTCGTACGTGCGGTCGAAGTACACGCGCAGGCCCTCTTCCGCGTCCATCGTCGCGGCCTCATCCAGCCGCAGATGGGCGCCGACGCGCCGCCATCCGTAGTCGAGCAGGTCGTACTTGTCGTCGAAGTAGTTGTAGAACGTCGCCCGCGGGTACCCCGCGCGCTCGCACAGCTCGTTCACCGTGATGCGTTCGAACGACCGCTCGGCAAGCAGCGACAGCAGCGCATGCGAGAACGCGTCGAGCGTACGCTGCGCCCCCTTTGTGGGCTTCTTCGTCACATCGTACTTCACGCCGCCCTCGCTTTCCTCCCGCACGGTTTTGCACGCAGCCGGATGTTGTCCAACCTTGGGCACGACGGGTAAAGCCGTCCCTTGTTTCATCGTGCGGCCCATTCTATGGTGGGTGATGGCAATTGACAAGTGTCCAGAACTAGACAGGTGCAGGAGCAACCGATGATCCTCTACTACTCCGCCACGGGAAACACCCGCCACGTGGCGCATCGCCTCGCAGAAGCCTTCGACGACCAGGCGGTTTCGATCCTCGACGTCCAAAGCGACGGGCGCCGCTCGTTCGAGCTTGCGGCGGGCGAAGCGCTGGGCATCGTCACGCCCACGTACTTCATGGGGCTTCCCACCCTCATGTCCGACTTCCTCGACACGCTCGAGCTGCACACCGCCGACGACACCCCGTACGCCTACCTCGTCATCACCTTCGGCAACTTCAGCGGCACGGTGCGCTCGTCGACGGCCGCCGCGCTGCGCGCGAAGGGCATCCCGCTCGCGGCCGCGTTCGGCGTGCGCATGGTGGACACGTGGACGCCTGTCTTCGACGTCTCCAACCAGGAGCGCAATGAGCGCGTCACGCGCGCGGCGGACACGGCCGTCGACGACATCGTCGCCGCCGTGCGCACGCGCGCAACCGGCAGCCACCGCGTTCGCACCGGCCCTCCCCTCGTGGGCAGCCTCATGCATGCGAGCTGGAAGAGCAAGCGCTCCACCAGGCCGTTCTTCGTGGAATCGACGTGCATCGGCTGCGGTCTCTGCGCGAAGACGTGTCCCGTGAGCGCTATCCGCATGGAAGACGGCACGCCCGTATGGGTGGCAGATGCGTGCGCGCAGTGCCTCTCGTGCCTGCATCGCTGCCCCGTGTTCGCCATTCAGCACGGCCCGAAGACGAAGGGCCACGGACAGTGGGTGCACCCCGACGAGGCTTCCGCATAGACCGCGCGGCCCCTTGAGGGCCGTCCCGCGCGGCCAACCGGTCGCCCCGCTCCAGCAAAAAGTTCACATTCGTTGAAACAATTGCACCCCCTGGCTCGTATGCTTGAGCAAGGGGGTGAATCGATGTCTGCAGCACACGACGCGCAATCGCGCCGCACGGAGGAGTTCATAGCGCACGCCATGGCCGATTGGGGCGACGCCGTGTACCGTCTGGCGCTCGGCCAAACGCGATCGAAGGCCGACGCCGAAGACGTCTACCAGGACGTGTTCATGCGCCTGTACAGCGATACCACCGTGTTCACCAGCGACGAGCACCTCAAGGCGTGGCTGCTGCGGGTCGCCATCAACCGCTGTCGCGACCTGGCGAAATCGAACTGGAACCGCCGCACCGTGGCGTTCGACCCCATCCGCGACGACGTGGCCGAGCTCGTGCGCGACCCCGCCGACGCCGACGTGTGGGACGCGGTGGGCCAGCTGCCCGACAACCTGCGCTCATCCGTTCACCTTCACTACGTGGAAGGCTACACCACCGAAGAAATAGCCCGCATGCTGAACAGCCAACCCGCCACCGTGCGCACCTGGCTGTCGCGCGCACGGGCTCGCGTGAAAGACCTGCTGCTGGGTCGGAAGGCACGCGAAGGCATGCATGCGACGAGCATTCCGCTCGTCGTCGCCAACCCCTGCGATTCCCGAAAGGAGGTGCCCCATGACTGACGATCCCCTGCACCGCTACGCAGCCCTGATCAACCGAGCCCACGCGCCGCGCGACCTGTCGCGCGCCGTGCTCGACCGCATCGACCGCGAGCAACACGAACCAGCGCGGCCATCCGGCCCACGCCACCAAGCACGAAGAAGCGGACCCGCGCCCTTCGCGGTCAAGCGACACCGGTTCCGGGGCTTCGCGTTGGCGGCATGCATCGTAATGCTGGCGGTGATCGTGGGAGTTTCGCTGGTCATACCCCGCATCGGCAAGCACGTCGACCCGCTGGGGTTCGCCATCACCGCCTACGGCGCGTCGGGCAACACGCTGCTGGCCATGGGCGACGACGGCCGCATTCTGTTCGAGGCCGACATCCTGTTCCGCGTTCCGCCCGCCGATCGCTACGCGGAGGAAGGCGTCTACACCGGCTGCATGTTCCGCATCGAAGGCAGCGACATCGTGCGGGTGCAGGCGCACATCGACAAGGGCGAGCTGTACCGCTACACCAACGAGGAGTTCTCCACGTCGGACGACCCCTACCGTTGGGCCGAGGCGCAGGCGTGGAACACGACGCTCATCGGGCAGGGCGAGCACTACGCGCAGTACGACCTCGTGCAGCCCGTCAACGGGATGAGCTTCGACGGCGAAGCTCCCACCGTGGAAACCGTTGGCGTGAAGTGCTACCAGCGTCTGGGCAGCACCATCGACCTGCCGGTGAACGACACGGACGGCTCGCGCCTGTCCGACTACTGTTTCGGGCTGTGGACGAACGAGGACTCGGGCGTGGTGACCGGGTATCAAGACTACATCGACACGCTTGACGGGGCCACGCTCACCGTCACCATCGAGAAGGCGGACGGCAGCCACGCGACGCGCTCCATCACGCTGACGGCGGCCGACGTGAAGGCGAAGCTCGTGCATTCGAAGAACGAAACCACGCCCGGCATCGAACTGATTCCCCAGATCGTAGACCCCTTTGCCGAAGACGTGCAGCAGAAGCTGGACAACCGGCAAGCCGGGTTCACATGGATCCACACGCTGTACGGCACGGTCGAGGAAGAGAACTGCAATCCCTTCCCGTTCGGCGACGAAACGCCTGCGAACCTCGATCGCCCGCTCACCGAGCCCGCGCCTGAGCGTTCGAGCGAAGACGCGCCCGAGCAGACCGACGAGAACGTGACGCCCGAGGACACGTGGGTGGTGAGCAAGAATCCGCTGCGGCCGGGCGAGATCATGGACGTGCGGTTCCCGCAGAATGCGGTGACCAATGCGGCAAGCGGATCGGCGGCCGGGCTGCTGACGTGCACGAACGCGAAGGTGAGCGAGCAGCTGCCCGAAGGCGTGACCGTCGACGATCTGGCGCTGCCCATGTGGGACGACTCTTACTTCGAGAGAAGCGGGTTCACCATCGCGGAGGACGGCACGCTCTCCGAAGGGTTCGCGTACGCCACCATCGACGTCACGGTGAAGAACACGTCGGAAGACCCGCTGTACGCCGATCCGACGGAAGGCGGGTTCGGCACCCTCAAGGAGCTGGGCGGCGAGCAGTACTTCGCGCGCAGCTCGTCGTCGTGGGCCCTGTGGATCAGCGGCCTGCACTACTCCCCGAGCAGCTTGAACACCACGTCGCAGTACGCGCTCGTCGAGCCGGGCGAAACGAAAACGTTCACCATGCTGCACGTCGTGCCGCTCAGCGACATCGCCGACCCCACGTTCTCGTTCTACTACGACAACACCTCCTTCGGTGGCCGCACCACCGCCACCTACCACCTCGGCACCCTCCAGCTGCCGTAGCGACCCCCCCGCGGCGCCACCCCCTCCCAGCGCCGCGGGGAAGCGGGACCCCTTCCCCAAAAACATTTCCAACTTCCTCCGAACAATTCCTCCTCTCCATCCGTATTATCAGAAGAGAGGTGAATGCATGCGCTTACCGTTTCAACGAAATAATCCGCAACCGCTTCGTTCGGAGGCGTTTCTGAGCCGTGCCATGGACGCGTGGGGCGACACGGTGTATCGCGTTGCGCTTGCGCAGACGGGATCGCCGAGTGATGCCGACGACGTGTACCAAGACGTGTTCATACGCCTGCTCGAACACGAGGCGCCCTTCGACAACGACGAGCATCTGAAAGCGTGGCTCATCCGCGTGACCATCAACCGCTGCCGCGACCTCACGCGCTTGGCGTGGAATCGCCGCACTGAGGGCCTCGAGCGAGAGCTTGCCAGCATCCCCGCGCCCGACGCGTTCCGTGCCGACATCTGGGACGTGGTGGGTGCGCTGTCGCCCGACCTGCGAACGGCCGTGCACCTGTTCTACGTGGAGGGCTACTCCACCGAGGAGATCGCCCGCATCGAGGAGTGCAAGCCCAGCACGATACGCACCCGGTTGCATCGAGCGCGCGAGCAGCTGCGCACGACGCTGCAAGCCGAGCGTGCCGTGCCCGCGCGCCAACCCGAACCGAGAGAGGAGTTGAGCCATGACCGAGCACCGCAATCGCCCGCACAAACCCACTTTGGATGACTACCGCGCCATGATGAGCGAAACCCACGCCCCCAACCAGCTGAAAGAAGCCGTCCTCAGCCAAGCGCAAGCGCGCCGAGACGAGGCGCATCGCGGCTCGACCACGCGGCCCGCTGCACGATCCGTCGGCCTGTTCGGCACGATCGCGCACCGTCGCATCAAAGCGTTCGCCATGGCCGCCTGCCTCATCCTGCTCGTAGGTGTCGGAACGACGGCACTCGCCCTCAATGCGCCGACCGGGCTCGATGCGGGCGCGAAGGAGAATTCGGTAACGCTTTGCACCGAGCACTTCGAGGGAGGCGGCGGGCATAGCGGCCCTTGGTACAACCCCGCCGACGACACGTTCTGGAGCTACGAATGGGCAGGCTACAAATATCATTTCCCCTTGTACTGCACGGGCGACAACATCGAGAGCATCACGTACGAAATCGAAGGCGACCGCGCGTACTTCGAGATCATCGACACGACCGTCACCGCCGAACAGCACTCGAACGGCGCTCATACGTACAACTATCCGAAGAGCGTGACATTCGACTACGATCATCAAGAATCCATCGACGACGAGCGCATCGTCGAGATCTACATCGGGTTCCCCCTGTCGGAATCAGGTCTTGACGCGTACCGTCGATTGCGGTCCGAAGGACACTCTGCCGAAGCGAGCGACCAGCTGAAAACCGCCATCGAGCAAGGAGCCGCACAAGAGCTGAGCGGCACCATCCTCCGTCTCACTGCCACCTTCACCGACGGCTCCACCCAAACGAAGTCCTACCTCATCGACGTCCCCAACCTCGACGACCCAACCCACTACACCTTCACCGAAATCGCCGAAGAGCCTGCAAGCTAGCCCGCAGCCGAGCCATCGCCACCCGCATGCGTTCCCGCACCGCCATGTTTCCCAAAAAAGTGGACGCGTGCGGGAACGTTTTCCTTTCCTGGTGCATATTAGGGGTAAGGAGGTGGCCCGCATCGATACCAATCCCCGATCGGAAGCGTTCATGGAGCACGCGATGGCAACATGGGGCGCGCTCGTGTACCGCATCGCGCTCAACCAGGCGAGCTCGCCACATGATGCCGATGACATCGCGCAGGACGTGTTCATCAGCCTGCTGCAAGACGGCACCGCGTTTTCAAACGACGAACATCTCAAGGCGTGGCTCATCTGCGTCACGGTCAACCGCTGCCGTGCGCTGCATCGCTCGGCATGGAAGCGACGAGTCCATGCAACCGACACGTCATCGCCCCCGTTCGCCACACTCGAAGCGCCCACGCAGGCACTCGTGAGCAGCGACGTTTGGGACGCCGTGAACCGCCTGCCCGGAGCTATGCGCCTCATCGTGCATCTGCACTATATCGAGGGCTACCCCCTCGAGGAAATCGCGCGCTTCATGGGCTGCAAGGCCGCGACGGTGCGCACCCGCTTGCACCGCGCACGCAAACGACTGAAACTCGACTTGGAACAGGAGGCCACGCATGAGCACGAATATGAACGAGTACCGCTCGCTGATGGAGAACGTTGACCTGCCCGTTCACGTGCATGATGCCGTTGCGCGCGAGGCTCGTCACATCCGACGCGGCGCTGCGACGCGTCCCGTCGCACCGCGCCGCACGCGTCCCGTGCTCCGTGCGATCGCAGCGGGAGCATGCGTGCTCGTGCTCGCGACGGGCATCGGAGTCGCGGGCAGCATACTCAGCCTCAACGGCGCGCCCGCATCGCCCGACGCGCCCGCACTCGTGGAACCCCATACCGGCAACTTCTTCGCCCTTGCAGCCTACGCCGCCGAGAATCCCGAAGAGGAACCGGGGAAAGCCGTCGCCGTAAGCCTGGGGAGGTTCAGCCCCGGGAGTTCGGCTGGACAAATCAACCTGCTCACGGGCGAAGAATACGTTGACGACCGATGGGTATACACCTTCATTTTCGACGTCACCTGCACCGGCGAGAACATCCAGTCGATCACCTATGAAATCACCGGCAACGACGCCTACTTCGAATGGTACGACGAAGAGGAGTTTTTTCGCACGCACAGTGTGGACGGCAACCACGATCCTGCTCGCACGTTCACCGTCCAATACGACAGCCAAGACCTGCGCGAAAGCCGCATCAACTGCCGTCTCCTCGTACCCTTCACCATGCAAGAAGAGGCGCAAACGCTTTTGAAGCAACTCATGCACAGCGAAGGAGACGAGTTTATGAGCATCATGCCCAGCGCGTTTGCTGCCGAAGCCGCTGACGCTTCGCAAGCGCTTTCCCAATCGCAGCTCAAGGTGACCGCCACGTTTGCCGACGGAAGCACGCAGTCGAAATCGTACGCCATCGCACCGATCGACGATTTCGAAGAGGCGTATCGCGCATACCTCGACGAGGAACGCGCTCTGCAAAAGGAGCAGGGAACGACCGAAGGCCTTGAGGAACCCAAGCTCTACACCATCACCGAAATCGTCACTCCGTAAGCCCCCCCCCCGCACGAAAAAAGGGCCGGATCTTTTGATCCGGCCCCGTTGTTTGCTGGGCGCTGGCTGCGAGTATGTGGTTACATGAATGCGAGTGTGGAGGTGGCACGCCCTTCTATCGAACCGGCACGGGGCCGGGAGTTAAGCAACCACCTGAGCTTTCATCGCATTGATGTGCTGGAATACCGACGCCGCGCCGGGAACGATGTCAACCGAGCCTTCCGGCGACACCGACAGCAGCGTGGGGGCCTGCATGATGCGGTAGCGCTGCGCAAGCTCGACGTTCTCTTCGGCAAGCAGCTCTTCGTAGGCGATGCCGGCCGCGTCCATCTCGGCGGCGGCGAACTTGCAGTTCGGGCACGTGCGCGTGGCGACGAGGTAGAGGCCCGCGGGCAGGGAGCTGGATGCGGGAATCTCGGTTTCGGGCGCTTCCACCGGAGCGACTTCGCCCAGGGCAGCGGCAACGTCGTCCGAAACCGCAACCGCTTCCCCACCGCTATGAGACGCGGCGTGCAGGTGCGAATGCCCCAGGTCGTACTCCACGCGGTCGGCGAACTCCTGGCTCTTGCCGTCGTTCCAGTTCTTCACCGGGCGATAGTAGCCGGTGATGCGCGAGTACACTTCGGTCTCCTCGTGGCAGCACGGGCACTCGTACACCTCGCCCGCGATGTAGCCGTGGTTCTTGCACACGGAATACGTGGGCGACATGGTGTAATACGGCAACTTGTAGTTCTCGGCGATCTTGCGCACGAGGTTGGCCGTGCTCTGCCAGTCGGGCAGCTTCTCGCCGAGGAAGGCGTGGAACACCGTGCCGGACGTGTACAGCGTCTGCAGGCCGTCCTGCACGTCGAGCGCGCTGAAGATATCGTCGGTGTAGCTCACCGGCAGGTGCGACGAGTTCGTGTAGTACGGCTTGCCCTGCTCGTTGGCCGTGATGATGTTGGGGAACTGCTCCTTGTCGTGCTTGGCGAAGCGGTACGTGGTGCTCTCGGCCGGCGTGGCTTCGAGGTTGTACAGGTCGCCGTATTCCTCCTGGTAGTCGGCCAAACGGTCACGCATGTGGTTGAGCACCGCCTGCGTGAACGTCTGCGCGGCCTCCTGCGTCATGTCGGCGCGCAGCCACGACGCGTTGAGGCACGCCTCGTTCATGCCCACGAGGCCGATGGTGGAGAAGTGGTTCTCGAACGTGCCCAGGTAGCGCTTCGTGTAGGGGTACAGGCCGGCGTCGAGCAGGCGCGTCACCACTTCGCGCTTCGTGTGCAGCGAGCGCGCGGAGATATCCATGAGGTGGTCGAGGCGATGGTAGAAGTCGGCCTCGTCGGCGGCGAGGTACGCGAGGCGCGGCATGTTGATGGTGACCACGCCGATGGAGCCCGTGGACTCGCCGCTGCCGAAGAACCCGCCCGACTTCTTGCGCAGTTCGCGCAGGTCGAGGCGCAGGCGGCAGCACATGGAACGCACGTCGGACGGCTCCATGTCGGAGTTGATGTAGTTGCTGAAGTAGGGCGTGCCGTACTTCGCCGTCATTTCGAACAGCAGCTTGTTGTTCTCGGTCTCGCTCCAGTCGAAGTCGCGCGTGATGGAGTACGTGGGAATGGGGTACTGGAAGCCGCGGCCGTTCGCGTCGCCCTCGATCATGATCTCGATGAACGCCTTGTTCACCATATCCATTTCGGCCTTGCAGTCGCCGTAGGTGAAGTCCATCTCCTTGCCGCCCACGATGGCCGGCTGATCGCGCAGGTCGGCCGGGCACACCCAGTCGAGCGTGATGTTGCTGAACGGTGCCTGCGTGCCCCAACGCGAGGGGGTGTTCACGCCGAACACGAACGACTCGACGCACTGCTTCGTCTCCTCGTACGTGAGGTCGTCCACCTTCACGAACGGCGCGAGGTACGTGTCGAAGCTGGAGAACGCCTGCGCGCCCGCCCACTCGTTCTGCATGATGCCGAGGAAGTTCACCATCTGGTTGCACAGGCTTGACAGGTGGCTGGCCGGCTTCGACGTGATCTTGCCGGGCACGCCGCCGAGACCTTCCTGGATGAGCTGCTTGAGCGACCATCCAGCGCAGTAGCCCGTCAGCATGGACAGGTCGTGCAGGTGGATGTCGGCGTTGCGGTGGGCCTTCGCCACCTCGTCATCGTAGATTTCGCTCAGCCAGTAGTTCGCCGTGATGGCGCCCGAGTTCGACAGGATGAGGCCGCCCACGGAATACGTCACCGTGGAGTTCTCCTTCACGCGCCAATCCTCAACCTTCACGTACTGGTCGACGAGGTCCTTGTAGTCGAGCAGCGTGGCGTTCGCGTTGCGCACCTTCTCGCGCTGACGACGGTACAGGATGTAGGACTTCGCCACGTCGGCGTACCCGGCCGTGGACAGCACCTCTTCCACGCTGTCCTGAATGGCCTCGACGGAGATGACGCCGTTCTTGATCTTCTCTTCGAAATGGGCGGTCACGTTGAGGGCCAGCAGGTCGATGGTGGACGGATGGTACTGCTTCTCCAACGCATCGAACGCCTTGGCGATGGCGCTCGAAATTTTGACGATGTCGAAATCCGCGATCTTGCCATCGCGCTTCTGAACCTCGTACATGCTCGCTCCTTTTGCTGTGGATTCGCTTCGTTTGTGCGGCTGCGGCAGAGGGGGCCGCGCCTTGTATGTGGTAGAGACCACCCTACCAGCGTCATCCGGGGCCGTCAATGATTGTCACCCATATGTTGAAGATACAACCATAATGCACAACTATATATGGTAGGTTTCGCCATCTGGGGTTTTGCGCGACCGTCCGAAACCGTTCTACGAAAAGCGACCTGCGCGTTTAGAACAAAGCTGCGGACGCGCCGTTTTGCGCCCGTCCCGCGCCGAAGCTTTCGGCGAGCGGCATGCCGTTTGATTGCGAGGCGCTGGACCCCATGTTCGCTCCGAAAACACGTCACGCACGCTGAGGCGTGTTTTCGGAGCGAAGATGGGGTTCGCGAGGCGATAAACGTTAACGAAGGCATCCGACAAGTCGCTCGAAGATGAACAGCATGGCTCGTATAGATGCATCATTCGTCTCATCTGGCCCAACGACGATATCCTCCTTTTATGAGGATGACGGGCTCGTCGCCCGCCTCCTAGAATCGCCCCGCAAGCAAGGTTCGAAAAGGAGGGCATCATGGGCACAGCAATGGATCGGCGCAGCTTCATCAAGGGTGCGGCGTTGACCGCCGCGTTCGGGGCGGCGGGAGCGGCAGGCGGCGCGCTCGTCGGCTGCACGGGCAACGGGAACGGCGACGCATCCGCGAACGCCGAAGCCGGCGGCATCGCAGCCGCGAAGGACGGCACGTACAAGGCGAGTTCGCACGGGTTCCTCGGCAACGTGACCGTTGAACTCGCCGTCAAAGGGGGCGCCATCGAACAGGTGAGTATCGCCGACATGGGAGAAACGCCCGACAAGGGCGGCAAGGCGGCGCGCGTGCTGGAGGAGGCCATCCGCGCGGCGAACGGCCTCGACGGCGTGGATGCGGTGACCGGAGCCACGACCACGAGCCGCGCGATCTTCCGCGCAGCCGAAGACTGCCTCATCCAGGCAGGCGCGCTCGAAGAACCGGGCGACCCCGTCATGAAGCCCGGCGTGTACGTGGGCGAGGCACGCGGGTTCGATTGGATCGAGCCGGTGCGCGTGAAGATCGACGTGGACGAGACGAGACTGAAGTCCGTCGAGGTCATCGACAAGAAGCTCAACCGTGAGGAGCCGCTCATCATGAAGGCGGCCGAAGACCTGCTCATCCCCCGCATGATCGAGGGCCAGACGGTCGTACTCGACGCCGTTACCGGCGCCACGAGCGTGAGTGCCGGCATCCGCACAGCTGCTGAGCGCGCCCTCAAGAAGGCGCTCGCCGCCGGTGGCGCGAACGAGACGGCCATCCACCGCTTCTACAGCCAGCCCGATAAGCAAGGCGGCGAGCAGACGCTCGACTACGACATCGTGGTATGCGGCCTCGGCGGCGCGGGCAGCGCGGCGGCCATGTCGGCGGCCGAAGCACTTGCGGCCGCAGGCAAAGACGTGCGAATCCTCGGGCTGGAAACCGCCGGCAAATACGGCGGCACCGCAGCGAACGCGGGCGAGCCGTTCAGCATCAACGCACCTCGCTATCTGGAGAAGTACAACAACGGCGAGCCTTGGTGCGACTACGACAGCCTCTACGAGGACTGGATCGCCAACTATTCGAAGGGCACGCCCTGCAAGCCCGATTGCGTGAAGCTGCTCATGGACGAGTCGGGCAAGACGGTGGACTGGCTGCAATTCGACCATGGCTTCGTGTTCAGCAACGGCAAGAAGGGCTTCGGAACGAGCACGTGGCTGTGCAAACAGCAGTACATCTATCTGTCGAACCAAGACGAAGGCAAGGACTACGCCGCCGAGTACCCCGACTACACGTTCGGAGACCGCTCTTCGTCGGTGGGGCAGTACTACGACCATATCATCGCCGACTTCGAGGCTCTGGGTGGCGAATACTTACTGGAAACCGAGGCGTACGAGCTCATGCTAGACGAGGCAACGAGCAAGGTGAAGGGCGTCAAGGCGCGCAACCACGTGGACGGCACCGAGTACGTCGTCAACGCGAAGGCCGTCATCATGTGCACGGGCGGCTTCGGGGGCAACGGCGACATGCTGGAGAAGCACCTGCAGAATCCTGAGTACCCACTGGCCGCACGCTGGCATCTTTGGGGCATGTACCAGAACAAGGGCGCGATGATCGCATCGGCAATCGATCGGGGTGCGGGCACGTACAACATCGATATGTCGCCCTGCATCCACTTCAAAACGACCTCGGACTACCTAACCGAATATCCCTGCTACTACCGCGACGGACTCGAGGAGCGCATGCTCGAGCAGAATACGTGGTCGCTCAACGACATCCCCATGATGATGGGCATCAACGCGAACGCCCTGCAAGTGGGCCCCGACGGCGTGCGCCACTACAACGAGAGCGGCACGTTCGCATTCTGGGCAGGCGGCCCCAGCTGGTACACCATCTACGGCGGCGACTACGTGGACGGCCTCGCCGAGAACGGTTACCCCGGCGAGGAAGGCAAGTTCCAAGCCTCCACGAAGGTGTTCGGCCAAGGCGGCTACCCGCAGGCCACGCCCATCCCTCATATCTACGAAGTGTTGGAGACGGCCGAGGCGAAAGGCTACGCGTTCAAGGCCGACACGCTGGAAGAGCTGGCAGAGAAGATCGGTGTGCCCGCCGACGCGTTCGTCGCTCAGGTTGAGCGCTACGAAGGCTATTGCAAGAGCGGCGTGGACGAGGAGTTCGGCAAGAGCGAGAAGTCGTTGATCTCGCAGATCAACCGCCCGCCGTACTACGCCGTCAAAGCCGATGCCACGCCTTACGCCACCATCGCGGCGCTTGACGTGGACACCGACCTCAACGTGCTGAAGCTCGACGGCTCCACGAAGATCGACGGACTGTACGCCTGCGGCAACGACAGCGGCGGCGTGCTGTACACGAACCTTGAGCCGTACGCGCAATACGGCGGCGTGGCGCTCGGATGGGCGTTCACTTCGGGCCGCCTCGCTGGCGCGAACGCTGCAGCGTACGTAACTTCGGCGTAAGCGCACAGCACCAATCGATCGACCCGGCGGCAGGCGCTCCCCCTCCCGCGCATGCCGCCCTTTGCCCGTCCGGCGCCCAACGGCGTCGGACGGATTGCGCGCACCGGGGATCGGAGCTGTCGCACGCCGACCAATCCGATCCCCGGCGTACCCGACAAGCGGTTTGCTATACTCGAACGGAGGGGGGAACTCGTGGACAAGCACAAGCCGTACAACCAAACATCTGCGCGAGCCGAAACGAGCCGCCAGAAAAGACCGCTCTCGCGCGAGGATTTCGCGCTGGCATCGCTCGGCTTGGCATGCTGCATTTCGGCTCCTGAAGCGGTGCGCTACTCTGCGCTCTGGCACATCAGCGAGGACGGATCACTCGCAGGCATCGCATCAAAGGCGGGGTTCCTCATCGTCTGTTTCCTGGCGGCGCGCTGGGCCGCGACGCGCGGGCGCAAGCCCCTTCATCGCAACACGACCTTGCTCTGGTCGTTCGCGCTGTTGCAATCGGCCGGATTCGCTTTGATGATTGCGAACTCGCTCGGCTGGGAGACGCCCCCGTGGTCCACGTACGCGCGTAGCGCGCTTTTGGAATCGTCCATCTTCCTATTCGCCGCATTCGCGAGTTTCTACCTCCGAATCGACGTGAAGACGGCCATCACGTCGTTCATCGTAGGGGTCGTCGTTGCAGGAACCGTGCAGATATGCGCCGCGCTCCTTCCATTCCCCGCAGCGGCGGGGCTCACCTTGTTGCTGGCACCCTGCTCCGTGCTTCTGCTGCGGTGCGCCGACCGTCGCGTCGAGGCGGCGGAAGCATGGTACTCCTCGCTACCCGATCGCGAACGGGCCGTGTTTGACCTCCCGGCGGAGGCAGCGGGCGTCACGGTCGACGGGATCGAGCCTGAAGCCCCGACGAAATCGCCGGTGAAAAGCCTCTATGGAACCATCGCGCTGCTGTCGCTCATCGTCGCGGCCGTCCACCTGTCGTGGCGCGGCATCCAAGACGGCGGGATGACGTCGATCATGGTGCAGGCATGCGCCGGCATCGGCGCAGTACTGGCAGGGAATATTCTCATCGTCGTGCGCCGCTACCTGGAAGATCGCGAGGTCGTTGAGTTCACGCGCCTCATCATACTCCCCATTGCCATCGGCACGCTGTACGTCGCGTCGCTTCTGAACGGGACGCTTCTGGTGCTCGCCGTCATTCCGCTCAACATCGTGTACGTGGCGGTGATGCTGCTGGCCTGGCTCGCCCCGTTCTTCTACGCATGCGGCCGCGAACCGGTCGTCGTCAGCTGCGACGCCTTCCTGTCAAAGCGCATGGGCGTGATCGTGGGCATCGGACTCATACGCGACTTGGCCGTGGGGACGCTCGCCTGGCTGAGCGGCGCGCTGATCATCGTGGCGCTCGTGGGCTTGATCACCTTGAGCTTCGCGCAGTTCTTGAGCGCGAAGCGCCGAACTGAACGGTCCGCGCCGCCCACCGTGCAGGTAAGCCTCGATGCCGAGCAGACGCGCAACCTCGCATGCGCCGCCGTTGCCGACCGCTACCGCTTGACGCCTCGCGAGCGCGACGTACTTGAGCTGCTCGTGCGCGGGCGCACGGCCGCCTACATCGCCGAGGAGCTGGTCATCTCCAGTACCACCGCGAAGACGCACATCAAGCACATCTACCAGAAAACGGGCGTCCAGTCCAAACAGACGCTGCTCGACATCGTGGAGGTGGAGTTACAACGGCTCATGGATCGTTGCGCAGGCGGCGGCGAGAACCTATGATGGAATGCGAGCGCCACACCGCGCTCGTACCCTCATCACCCGAAGGAGCTCACGCGATGTCTCGATTCCCTCTGCGCCGTGCCGAGCGCGCCCTGTCCCGCGAAGAGACGCTGGCCGCGCTGGACGCCGCGCCGTTCGTCACGGTGGCCACCGTCGACGACGACGGCATGCCCTACGCCGTGCCGCTGTCGTTCGTGCGCACCGGCGACGCGCTGTACTTCCACGCCACGAACGAAGGCGGCCACAAGGCGGTCGATTTCGCGCGCGACCCCCGCGCCTGCGCCACCGCGGTGGTGGACGTCGCGCCGTTCTTCGAGGACGGGGACTTCACCACGGCCTACCGGTCGGTCATGGCGTTCGGACGCATGCGCGCGGTCACCGACGTGAGCGAGTTCAAGCACGCGCTAGTGAACCTCTGCATGAAGTACGTGCCCGAGGCGAAGCACGGCATTGGGGCGGCCATGGAGCACGAAGGCCCGCACACCGCCGTCTGGGCGCTCGACATCGACGAGCTGAGCGGCAAGGGCCGTCCCGGCCCGCATCCCGCCGAAGCGCCGGAGGCCTAGCCCATGCGCATCGCCGGTTTGCAGAAGCTCACGCTGCTCGACTTCCCCGGCCGCACGGCGGCCACCGTGTTCACGCCGGGGTGCAACTTCCGCTGCCCGTTCTGCCACAACGCCGATTTGGTGCTGGGGGCGGGAGCGCCGGCCGCGGGCGGCAAGAACGCGGCCGCGGCCGCGGGGCTGCCGCCGGCCGTCACGCTCGACGAGTTCTTCGCATTCCTGGGCAAGCGCGCGGGGCTGCTCGACGGCGTGTGCATCACGGGCGGCGAGCCGCTGATGCAACCGGGCATCGAGGACTTCTGCGCCCGCATCCGCGAGGCCGGCTTCGCCGTGAAGCTGGACACGAACGGCAGTTTCCCCGACCGCCTGCGCGCGCTCGTCGAGGCGAACCTCGTGGACTACGTGGCCATGGACGTGAAGAACGCCCCGGCCCGGTACGGGGAAACGGTGGGCGTGCCCGGCCTCGACCTCGCACCGATGCAGGCGTCCCTCGACTTCCTGCGCACCGACGCGGTGCCCTACGAGCTGCGCACCACCGTGGTGCGCGAGTTGCACACGGCCGACGACCTGCGCGCCCTGGCCGCATGGATCGAAGGCGCGCCCGCGTGGTACCTGCAAAGCTTCATCGATGCGGAAAGCGTGCTGGCCGGCCCCGGGTGCCTGCACGCCTGGAACCCCGATGACCTGCGCGCCCTGTTGCCCGAGCTGCAAGCCCTCGTGCCCGGTACGGCGCTGCGCGGCGTGGACTAGGCAGGAAACGCCTGAGCCTCAACCCTTTTTCGAAGCGGCAGCATCTTCGGGCCGCGCACCGGCTTCGGCCCTATACTGGGAGCCCGGCGCGCGACTCATGCGCGCCGTCGTTTCGAGGGAAGAGGTTGATCCGTGCGTGTTCGTCTGTTGTTCATCGGCGCGCTGCTGGCGTGCTCGTGCGTCGCGGTGGCGGCGGGCTGCGTGGCCGCTGCGCCCGAAACCGCGCCCGAGAGCCCCTCGACCGAGTTCGGCGACCCCTCCGACCCCTCCGGCTCGGAAACGCCTTCCACCTCCCCCGACACCCCCGCGCGTCCCGAGCCGTCGCGTCAGCCCACCCTTGACGAGCGCGCCGCGCAGAAGGTGGCCGAGCTGACGCTCGAGCAGAAGGTGGCGCAGCTGTTCATCGTGCGCCCCGAATCCATCACCGGCGTGGACGTTGCCACGCAAGCCGGCCCCGCCACCGAGGAAGCGCTGGCCACCTACCCCGTGGGCGGCATCGCGTACTTCCAGCAAAACCTCATCGACCCCGACCAAACGCGCACCATGTTGGCGAATTCCCAGGCATACGCCCAGGAAGCCGTCGGGCTGCCGCTGTTCACCTGCGTCGACGAGGAAGGTGGCACCGTCTCGCGCATCGGGGGCAACCCCGGGTTCGCCATTCAGAACGTGGGCGACATGGCCGCCGTCGGCGCTGCAGGCGACACGGCGCAGGCCGAAGACGTCGCGCGCACCATCGGCACCTACCTGCGCGACCTGGGCTTCAACGTGGACTTCGCCCCCGACGCCGACATCTGCGGCGATCCCGCCACCGACGTCATGGCGCTGCGCTCGTTCGGTACCGACCCGCAGGTGGTGGCCAGCATGGTGGCCGCGCAGGTGGACGGGTTCGCGAGCGCGGGCATGCTGTGCAGCGCGAAGCACTTCCCCGGCATCGGCGGCGTAATGGGCGACAGCCACGAAGGCGCCATCGTGTCCGAGAAGTCGCTCGACGAGCTGCGCGCCGACGAGCTCGTACCGTTCGAGGCCGCCATCAAGGCCGACGTGCCGTTCATCATGGTGGGCCACCTGTCGCTGCCGAACGCCACCGGAACCGACACGCCCGCCTCCATCAACCCCGCCATCGTCACCGACCTGCTGCGCACCGAGCTGGGGTACGGCAACCTCATCATCACCGACTCGATGGGCATGGGAGCCGTCGGCGACGTCACGCCCGATCAGGTGGGCGTTGCCGCCCTCGAAGCCGGGGTGGACCTCGTGCTCATGCCCGCCGACTTCCCCGCCGCCTACGAAGGCGTGCTCGATGCCGTGCGCGACGGACGCCTCACCGAAGACCGCATCGACGAATCGGTGCAACGCATCGTGAAAACGAAGCTCTCGCTGGAAGAGCTGGAGTAGAATGTAAGGGCGACCCTCGCCCGACGACAGGAGGCCCCCATGACCCGGCCCACCCATTGCGCCTGCACGTCCATCCTCGTTGGCAAAGCCGCCACGCTCGACGGCTCAACCCTCATCGCGCGCACGGAGGATAACTCCTGCGCCTGCGCGCCGAAGCGCTTCACCGTCGTCCCCGCTGCCGCGTACGATCACGAGCTGTTCACCTCGGCCAACAACGGCTTCGCCCTCGAGCTGCACGGCCCGGCGCTCCGCTACACGTCCACCCCCGAAGCCGATTCGAGCGAGGGCCTCTACGAGGAAGCCGGCATCAACGCCGCCGGCGTGGCCATGAGCGCCACCGAAAGCACGTACGCCAACGAGCGCGTGCTGGCCCTCGATCCGCTCGTGGAGGACGGGCTGGCAGAGGATGCCCTGCTCAGCGTGGTGCTGCCGTTCATCACGTCCGCGCGCGACGGCGTGCGTCGCGTGGGCGGCATCGTGGCCGCGCACGGGTCGGCCGAGAGCAACAGCATCCTGTTCGCCGATGCCGACGAGGTGTGGTACATGGAGCTTGCCACCGGGCATCACTGGGTGGCGCAGCGCATCCCCGACGACGCGTACGCCGTGTGCGCCAACCGCATCTCCATCCAAGAGGTGGACTTCGGCTCGAGCTTCTTCATGGCGTCCGAGGACATTCGCGCGTTCGTCGACGACAACCGGCTGAACCCGCGCCCCGGCACGTTCGACTTTCGGCGCATCTTCGGCACGTACACGCAGCAGGACGCGCACTACAACACCCCGCGCGTCTGGTTCGGGCAACGCGCCTTCAGCCCCGAGGTGGAGCAGGACCCCGAAGATCTCGACCTGCCGTTCATCTGCCGCGCGACGCAGCTCATCGGCGTCGACGACGTGGCGTCCGTGCTGAGCTCGCACTTCAACGGCACGCCGTTCGACCCGCTCGGCTCCGACGGCGACGAGCGCAGCCGCGGCCGCTACCGCGCCATCTCGCTGTCGCGCACGCAGGAGGGCCACATCCTGCAAATTCGTCCGGGCATGCCGGCCGAGCGGGCGGGCGTGCACTGGGTGGCGCTCGGCACCACGGCGTTCTCGCCGTTCGTGCCGTTCTTCGCGAACGCATCGAGCGCGCATCCGGTGTGGGAGCACACGGGCGCACGACCCGAAACCACGAGCGCCTACTGGCTGCTGCGCACCCTCGGCATGCTGACCGAGAGCCGCTACGCGTCGGCGTCCAAGCCGGTCGACGACTTCCTGGGGGCCTGCCGCTGCAAGGCGCACGCGTTCGTGGCGCACACCGACGCCGCGTGCGCCCCGCTTGCGGGCGAGGCGCTCACCGAGGCGCTCACCAGGGAGAACCGCGCGTTCATGGACGAGCTGCTGGCCGACCTGCGCACGCTGCTGCAAGACCTCGTGATGGCCGCCGCCGAAGATTCGCGCCTGTCGTTCGCCATGGACGAGAACCTGTAGGGCAGCGCCCGCTATGCATTGACGGGAAGCCGCTCCTCGGTGACGTCTTCCGAGGCGTTTTCGCCATCGCCCCCAACACTGCCCGTCGCGTCGGCGGGCAGCTCGGCCAGGCCTCGCTTCAACACGCGGAACGTGATGGCGCCGATGACGAACGCGATGAGGGCCGTGCCCAGCGCCACCGGCACGAGGTTGCCGCGCAGCGCGTCGAACAGCCCGCCGTAGATGAGCTGCCCCACCGGCTGCGCGCAGTTCGCCAGCGACATGATGAGTGCGATCACCTTGCCCACGAGGTGGCCCGGCGTTTCCAACTGCACGAACGAGATGGACTGGATGCTGAACATCGTGGCGCACGCCATGGCCACGAACAGGCTGGCCAAAAGGACGCCGTACGCCACGAAGGCGTCCATCGACACGCCCAAGGTGACGGCGATAGGCAGCAGCGCCGCAGCCGCCACCAGCAGAAACAACGGCGCGCGATCGAGCTTGAGGCGACGGGCGAACACGCCCACCGAGATGCCGCCCGCCAGGCCGCCCAGCGCCATGGCACCTTCGGCAAAGCCCATGTACTGGTTCGGCAGGCCGAGGATCTGCGTGACGATAACCGGTGCGCCGATGAGGATGAACGCCGTGAGCGAGACGTTGATGCCGGCCACGAGGAAGATGAGCTTGAGGATGACCGGGCGGTCGTGACGCAGGAACGCGAAGCTCTCGGCGATGTCGTTCGCCACGGTGCGCACCACGCCCACGTTGCTGCGCTCGATGGCGTCGCGCGGGATGCGCACGAACACCACGATGAGCACCGCCGACGCAGCGAACGCCACGCCCGAAACGAGCACCACCGGCTCGATGCCGAACAGGCCGAACAGCAACCCGCCCAGCACGGGGCCCACGAGGCCCGACAGCGCGCTGATCTGGCTGACGATGGCCGTCGCCCGCACGATGCTGTCGCGCGGCACGATGAAGGGCACCGCCGCCTGCACGGTGGGCTGATACACGCTCTGCGCGGCGTACAGGATGATGAGCGCGCAGATGGACAGGCCGATGAGGTCGATGACGCCGTCGAGCGCGAGGTACGCGGCGCACGTCACGGCCAGCAGCGTATCGAGCACGGCCATGATGCGGCGCTTGTTCACGCGGTCGGCCGCCACCCCGCCGATGGGCGTCAGCACGATGTAGGGAATCCACGCGGCCGCGGCCACCGCACCCATGAGGGCCGCCGAGCCCGTGAGATTCAGCACGTACAGCGGCAGGGCGAAGCGCAGCACGGCATCGCCGAACAGCGAGGCCACCTGCGCGAAGATCACCGAGACGAACGAGGGATTGAGCAAGGTTTTCATGGTTGGTCCTTTCATTTTACATACGTTCGGTTGGTATGTATAAAGGGTAAAAGAAAAGGTTGCAGCGCAACCGGGAAGCAGCGGAAGCCGGGAAGGGCCAAGTCGGGAGGAATCCCCGCAGCCGCCTCTGAATGTTTCACGTGAAACATTCGTTCGCGTTATTGCGGCGCATATGCATCGTCCCTCCCCTTCCGAAGAGCCTCGAACCGCTCGTGCAGCTGCGCGCGGTACCCTTCCAGGAGAGACCCCAGCCCGTCGTCGTCGAGCGTCAGGCCGCCGAGCAGCTTCACGATGTCGATGTAGTAGTCCACGCGCACGCGCAGGTCCTCGGCGGTGCAGGCGCGGAACATGGGGCTTGCCCACAGGTTCGCCAACAGCACGATGACCTCGCTGAACTCGCGCGGATGGTCGGTGACGATGCTGCCGTCGCGCACGCCCTGCTCCACGATGGGCAGCACGAAGTCGGGCACCGTCTCCGCGAACACCGACTCGTACTGCATGCCCAGCAGCCGGGAGTTCTTCACCGGGTCGATGTCGGGCGCCACGTTCGCCCACGTGTCCATCTGCGGCCCCTCGATAGAGGCGGCGAACAGCGTCTGAAGCTTCTCCGCCCCGTTCATGCGGCCGTCGTCGCGGATGCGCTTAAGCTCGGCGTACAGGCCGCGGTTGTCGCGGTCGATGGCCGCCGTCAGGATGTCTTCCTTCGACTTGAAGTGGTGGTACACCGCGCCCTTCGTCAATCCGCCCAGGCCGTCGATGATGTCCTGAATGCTCGTGTCGTCGTAGCCCTTCTCGAAGAACAGGGCCAACGCCACGTCGAGGATGCGGTTCACCGTCTCCTCGGGGTGCTTGTTGCGCGCCATGAGCCCTCCTTCGATCCTGCCCGTCATTAACATACCAACGGTATGTATCCTACGATACTCCAATGGAGAACGCAAGGAAAAGTTTGCCGCAGGCTGCGCGCAGCATCATACTGGGGCGCATGCGTCGAAACGGAACCGAGAGAACAGGAGCGCCATTTTCATGAGCACCTGCCTTGTTGCACAATCCGGCGGCCCGACCGCCGTCATCAACGCCAGCCTGGCCGGCGTCATCCGCGCGAACCAGCTGAACCCGCTGTACGACCGCGTGTGGGGCGGCATCCACGGTATCGAAGGCGTGCTGGACGACCGGCTGTACGACCTCACGAACCTGCCCGGCCGCGAGCTTGACCTGCTCAAGCAGACGCCCTCTTCCGCCCTCGGCACCTGCCGCTACAAGCTCAAACGCGACGACGAGGCCGATTTCCGTCGCCTTGCAAACGTCATGGACGCGCACGACATCGAAACCATGTTCTACATCGGCGGCAACGACTCCATGGACACCGTGGACGCGCTCGCCGAATGGGCGCGGACGAACGCGCCGGGCAAGCGCTTCGTCGGCATCCCCAAAACCGTCGACAACGACCTGGTGCCGGTGGACCACTGCCCCGGCTTCCCGAGCGCGGCGAAGGTGGCGTGCCAAATCACCCATGCCACGCGCCTCGATTACGACGCGTACACGCGTCCCGAGGTGTTCGTGCTCGAGGTCATGGGCCGCGACGCGGGCTGGCTGGCGGCAAGCTGCTGCCTCACCGGCGACGTCGATTTGCTCGTGCTGCCCGAGGTGGACTTCGACCGCGACGCCTTCCTGGCCGCCGTGCAGCAGAAGTTCGACGAGACGGGCTCGTGCTACATCGTCACGTCCGAGGGCGCGCACTATGCCGACGGCACGTACCTGTCCGCGGGCGATGCGGCCAACGACGGCTTCTCCCACGCGGTGCTGGGCGGCGCGGCGTCAACGCTCAAGCAGATGATCATCGACGCGGGCATCGTGCCGCGCGGCGTGGTGCAGGACCTGTCGCGCGCGGCGCGTTCCAGCAACTTCGCGCAGAGCCTCGTGGATGTGAACGAAGCCTACGACCTGGGGATGAGCGCTCACATGCGCAGCGCCGACCCGGCATTCACCGGGGCCGTGGTGGGCATCCGCCGCTCGGAGGAAGCCGCGGCCGCAGGGCGCTACGAAGCCGAGGTGTTCGCCGGGCCGGCCAACGAGTTCGCCAACTACGTCAAGCGCTTCCCCGCCGCGTGGATTCTACCGAACTACCAGGGCATCGCGCCCGAGGCCGTCGCGTACTTCCAGCCGCTCATCGAAGGCGAGCCGAAGCTCATCATGGAAGGCGGCATTCCCGCCACCATCACGCCCTTCAACCTGCGGTAACGTCGTCGAGCACGTCCTTGCCCCAGGCGCACATGGCGTTCAGGACGGGGGTGAAACGGTGCCCGCGCGGCGTGAGCGAGTATTCCGTTTTCGGCGGCACCTGATGGTACAGCTCGCGATGCACCATGCCATCGGCTTCGAGCTCGCGCAGCTGCTGCGTGAGCATCTTCGGCGTGGCCTGCGTCATGAGGCGTTGCAGCTCGCCGAAGCGCAGCACGCCGTGCTTGCTCAGGTGCCAGAGAATGAGCACTTTGTGCTTGCCGCCCACGATATCGATGGTGGCCTCGACGGGACAATGGTAGGCATCCGGACAAGCTTTCATACGGCCTCCTTCGCCGGCGGGGTCGCCCTTCGCGCGGGCGCTCAATACTTTCCTTTTCGGTAGTATATTCCCGAAAAGTACCTACTTGATTGAAAGATAGCACAACGTAGCATGGAGCCATACCCTTGATCCATCGAGAGAAGGAGCACCCCATGACGTTTCTCGCCACCGCAAAGCGACGCTGCTCGATACGCGCCTACCAACCCACCCCGGTTGAGCAGGAGAAAGTCGACGCTATCATCGAGGCGGCCCATGTCGCACCCACCGCCGCGAATCGACAGCCGGTGCGCATCGTGCAGGTTGAAAGCGCCGCGGGCCTGGCGCGCCTCGGCAAAGCCGCCAACCTCCACGGCGCTCCGCTCGCCTTCATCGTGTGCGCGGATCACGACCGCGCGTGGCGCCGCCGCTTCGACGGCATGACCAGCACGGCAATCGACGCCTCCATCCTCACCGACCACATGATGATGGAGGCCACCGACCTGGGCCTGGGCAGCGTGTGGATCTGCGCGTTCGATCCCGCTATCGTGCGGACCGAGTTCGAGCTGGCGCCGTCGCTCGAGCCCGTCAACATCCTGGCGGTGGGATACGCCGCCTGCGAACCCACGAGCCCCGAGCGTCACGCCACCGAGCGCATTCCGGTGAGCGAGCTCGTGACCATCGCCTAGCTGCGCGTACGCGCCCAATGGCGCACGTACCAACCACCGATGAGAGCGGGGATGACGGGCGACGCCGCCTGCGCCACGAAGATGCCCACGTAGCCGAAGCCCAGCACCCCGCTCAGCAGAAACGCCAGACCGAAGCGCACGACGAACGCGTCGATGAGCGAGTTCACCAGCACGAGGCGGGGCGAGCCCGCGCCGAGCGCGAACGAGTCGAAGCTGAACATGGCCGCATAGAACAGGCCGTTCACGCTGCAGGTGATGCGCAAGTACAGCACGGCCGTGTCGAGCGTGGAAGGGTCCGTGAGCCCATAGAGGGCCACGAGCATCGGTGCCAGCAGCTGCACGACCACCTGCACGCCCACGATGACGCTCACGTTGAACACGGCGCCGATGCGCGCCACGTCGAGCGCCCGCCCCAGCTTGCACGCGCCCGCATTCTGCGCCGCGGCCGTCGTGATGGCCTGGCCGATGGCCCAGCACGGCAGCCCCGCGATGGTGCTGATTTGCAGGCCGACGCCCGCCGCGGCGGCCACGTCGGTGCCGTAGCGGTTGAGCAAGCCGGTGACCAGCGCGTACGACAGGTTCACCACCGCCATCTGCACGGCTGACGGCACGCCCACGTGCAGCACCTCGGCTACGCTCGCGCGCAGGCCGCGGCCGCCGAGCGCGCCACGCAGCTGCCCGCCGGGATAGCGCCGCCGCACCACGACGAGCGCCGCAACGGCCGACAGGCTCTGCGCCGTCACCGTTGCCACGGCAGCGCCTGCGACACCGAGTCCCGCCGGGCCCACCAGCACCAGGTCGAGCGCCACGTTCACGAACGCGGACATCGCCACGAGCGCAAGCGGCGTGCGCGCGTCGCCCTGCGCCTTGAGAAACGCGGCCGCGGCGTTCATCAGAAACGGCCCGACGCACCCGCTGCACATGACGACGGTGTACATGACGGCCCCGTCGAGCGCCGCTTCCGGCACCGCGTTCGCCGTGAACGCGGGCCGCGCCAGCAGCACGCCCGCCACGGCAAGGGCGGCCGATGCCGCAAGCGCCACCGCCAGCGTGGCCGCGTACGCGCGCCGCTGACCGGCTACGTCGTGCGCGCCCACGAACCGCGCGATCACCACGCCGCCCCCAGCCGTGAGGCCGATGACGAACGCGTTCACCAGATAGGCCGCATTCGTGGCGTTGCTGATGGACACGAGCCCCACCGGGCCCACCACCTGGCCGACCACGACCATGTCCACCGCCTGGTAGAGGTACTGCAACAGGTTCACCGCCATGAGCGGCAGCGCGAAGGCCAGCAGCCGGCGAAACAGCGGCCCTTCGGTAAAGGAAAGAGAAGCTTGAGACACGATAGTCACCTCTGAGAATTCGGAAAACGGAACCGTCGCGCGCCGGGCTTTTCGCCTCGGCGCATACAAAAGCGCCGCAGATGAATCATCACCTGCGGCGCTTGAACGAATCCGTCATGCCGACATCAAAGGACGGCGTGCCTGCTTCTACGCAGCGCGCTCCCCGATGCCGATGAGTATGTTCTCAGGAGCCCCGTGCGATGCTTCATCGGCGATCATGCGCGGAGCCGCTCCTCTGCAAAGCTTCATGCCAGCCTTCTCAAAAAGACGAATACAGCGACGGCCAGCATACCATCGTTACCCCATGATGTCGAGAAGAGCTCGCAGTTCTCGTTGGACGCTGTGCTCGAGGTTGGTGCCGATGACCTTCGTGGCGATTTGCTTGATGGCCGAGCGAGCGTTGCCCATGGCCACGCTCGTGCCTGCCATGCGCAGGATCTCGTAGTCGTTCATGGAGTCGCCGAACGCCATGACCTCGTCGCGGCGCACGTCGTGAGCAGCCATCACCTGCTCGATGCCCGTCGCCTTGTTCACGCCGCGCTGCATGACGTCGATCCACTTGTGACCCGACGGCGCGAACACGAAGTCGTCGTCCAGCTCGCGTGTGAGGGCGTACGCCATGTCCATAACGCCCTCGTCGCAGTACACCGACGCCTTCAGAATGTTCACGTCGGGCGACGGCACAGCGAACACGCGCACGGGGTTCGGCAGGTTCTTGTCCACCTCGCGCTCGAAGCGCGCTTCGTCGTCCAGCAGGTAGCTGCGCGTCTCGTCGAACAGCGCCAGGTGCAGCGTGTCGAACAAATCGCAGGTGCGCGCGAGACGGCGCAGCGCGGCATGGGAAAACACTTCCCGATCGACAAGCTCGCCCTCGATGATCACCTGCGCGCCGTTCGACGCGACGAAGTCCATGCAATCGGCCACGGGTTCGAACAGCTCGCTCAGCGTGTCGAAGCGACGGCCCGACGATGCGACGAAGCGGATGCCCGCATCGCGCAGACGCAGAATGAGATCGTACGTCCCCTCGGGCACGCACTGATTTCCGTCGAGCAGCGTTCCGTCCATATCGCTTGCAATGAGCTTGATCATGCGAAAAGCCTCCTAAAAGCCTCTTTGTGGTAGCGCATGCGCCCATTGTACGCCGCGCCCCGCAACCCCCACGACCCAAGACGGAGACTTTGCACGAACTTGAAACCTGTTTTACAAAACCCCAGGTCGAATACTTCCGCAACCTGAGCGTGCGCGAAAAATTGCGAAACGCGCGCCCAAGTTGGTGGAGCGGGCGGCGCTGCAACGACATCATGGGAGGCACCGAAGCACCGGAGGAGCGAACCGAGCCGCCCCGCAGCCGAGTCGCCGGGTCTTCGGGTATCATGCAAAGCAACGTACGAAGAAGGGACTACCGATGAGCTTCGCCGACAACCTCGTGTATCTGCGCCAGCACTACGCCGTGACGCAGGAAGGGCTCGCCGAGCAGCTGGGCGTTTCGCGCCAAACCGTCAGCAAGTGGGAAGCCGGCACGAACTACCCCGAGATGGACAAGATTCTCGTGCTGTGCGACCTGTTCCACGTCAGCCTCGACGACCTCATGCGCGGCAATGTGAGCGTCGCGAAAGCGGGCGACACCGAGCGCTACGACGCGCACATGAACCGCTTCGACCTCTCCATCGTGATCGGCGTGGCGAGCATCCTCGTGGGCGTGGGCCTGAACGTGCTGCTGGAAGCGTTCGGATGGCCCAGCAACCTTCAAGCCGTCGCGTTGCTGTCCTGCGTGGTCATCGGCGTGGTGATCCTCGTCATGGGCAGCCTCAACCACGGCGAGTTCAAACGCCGCAATCCCACCATCGAGCCGCGGTACTCCGCCGATGTGCTCGACCGATTCGGCCGACGCTACCCGATGCAGATCGCGCTCGGCGTGGGAATCATCCTGCTCGACGTCATCCTGCTCATCGGCCTCACGCCCGACGAGGACATCATCGTCGCGGGCACCGTTGCACTCGAAGATATCGCCATCGTCCCCTTCCTGTTCATCCTCGCCCTTGCCGTGGGCATCCTCATTTGGGCGGGCATGCAGAAGTCGAAGTACGACCTGTCCGAGCTCACCTACATCGCGCGGCGCGCCGACCTCGGCGCCGACCTGCCCGCAACCGCCATCGTCAAGACGCCCGAGCAGGTGCGCAACGACCGCATCGTCGGCGTTATCTGCGGCGTCATCATGCTGCTGGCCACCGTCGTGTTCCTCGTGTGGGGCTTCGTGCCGCTGTTCGACGGCGTGGGCAGCTGGGACGGCATCGACAAATTCGCGCTCAAGGACGCCATTCGCGGCGGTCAAGGCGGGTTCGCCGTCAGCTGGATCGCCTTCGTGGTGGGCGGCATCCTGTGCGGCATCGTCGGGCTCGTCGGCAGCGTGGTGTCGAAGTCGAACGAGGATTGGATCGCCGAAGCGCGCCAGGAAGACGCCTGGATGAAGTACGCTCAAAGCGACGCGTCCACGAACGACCCGTGGGCCCGCACCAACACCGACGCGCCCCAACCGCCCGTCGCCCCCGGCGCCCCCCAGCCGCCCGTCCCTCCCGCGCCCGACCGCACCTGGAAGTAACCCCTCTTCCACCAGGCACAACGATGCACGTGTTCCAGAAAAGTACCTTTTGGACACGACTGAGTACCCTTTGCGTCTAGCATCCCTCCTTCCCCGCTCTCTACCATGGCGAGCCGTAGGGAAACACGATAAGCCCCTCGGGAGGGGGCGAAGGAGGGATTGTTCATGAGCGATTCTCGCTACGACCACCTGATCGAAGCAACCGCGAAGCAGGGCGCCACGAGCGGTGCAGCGCTGTTTCAGCGGGGCGGCATCAACCGCCGCACGTTCCTGCAAGGCGCGCTGTTCTTGGGCGCCTGCGGCGGCGCCATGGGCTTCGGCCTGACGGGGTGCGCCCCCGCAAACACGGGCGATGCGGCAGCGCAGGGGTGGAAGGCCGGCACGTACACCGCCAACGTGAAGGGTCACAACGCTCCGTTCACCATCGACGTGACCTTCTCGGAAAACGCCATCACGGCCATCGACACGAGCACGAACCAGGAATCGCTGGGCGTCGGCGCATCGGCGCTCAAGGACCTCAGCGATGAAATCATGCAGTACCAGACGCTCAACGTAGACGCCGTTACGGGCGCCTCTCTTTCAAGCATGTGCCTGCAGCAAGGCGTGAAGGAGTGCGCCGATCAGGCGGGCGCAACGAAAGCGCTCGAGAAGGCGGCCGGCCCCGAGGACGCCATCGAGCCGTCCTACGATGCTGACGTGTGCGTCATCGGAGGCGGCGGCGCGGGCCTGACGGCTGCCATCTCCGCCGTACAAGCGGGGGCCACGGTGGTCGTGGTGGAGAAGTGCGGCATCACGGGCGGTTCGACGAACGTGTCGGAAGGCGCGCTCAACGCCGTCGACCCGGAGCGTCAGCAGAAGCAGGGCGTGGAGGATTCCATCGAGAAATTCTACGAGACTACGTACGAGGGCGGCCATGAGCAGGGCACGCCCGAACTCATCCACTACCTTACCGACAACGCCCTCGAGTCGGTGCACTGGCTCGAGTCGCTCGGCGTGAAGTTCAAGGACGAAACGGGTTCGGCCACCGGCTCGCTGGGCGAGCGCAGCCACTACCCCGCCACGCCGTCGGGCAACACCTACATCCGCTCGTTCGAGGAGTTCATCGCAAGCCACGCCGACCAGCTTGTCGTGCTGCACGAGACGCAGGCTCAGGAGCTGGTGCTGAACAACGGCGCCGTTGCCGGCGTGAAGGCCGTGCATCGCGGCAGCCAGGACGTGACGGTGAATGCAAAGTCGGTGGTGGTTGCCACAGGCGGCTTCGGCGCTAACGTCGAATACCGCCAGCAGGTCAACGACGGCGTGTGGGCCGACGTGAAACTGGACGATTCCATCGGTTGCACGAACATCAAGCCGTGCGCGCAAGGCGAGGGCCTCAAGCTGGCCGAGGGCGCGGGTGCAGAGCTCGTGGGGCTGTCCGACATTCAGCTGCACCCGTGCGGCACGCCCGGCACCGGCCTCATGGAGGACATCCGCACCTCGGGACGCAACCGCATCTTCGTCAACAAGAACGGCGAGCGCTTCGTCAACGAGGGCGCCGAGCGCGACACGCTGTGCAAGGCCATCTTCGCCCAGCCCGAATCCACGTACTGGATCGTGGTCAACAAGCTGCGCTACCCTTCCGAAACCGAGCCGGACGCCAACGGCGCCACCATTGAGAACATGCTTGCGCTCGGGCACATCGTGAAGGGCGAAACCGTCGAAGACCTCGCGCAGCAGACGCAGATGGACGTCGCGAAGCTGCAGGCTTCCATCGACGGGTACAACCAGGTGGTTGCCGGAGAAGCGGAGGACCCCTTCGGCTTCCAAGCCAACAACACGGCCGACCAGCAGCTTGTCGAAGGACCGTGGTACGCATGCCGCAAGGTGCCCACCGTGCACCACACCATGGGCGGCATCCGCATCAACGTCGACACGCAAGCCCTCGACGCGACCGGCCAGGCCGTCCCCGGCCTCTACGCCTGCGGCGAGTGCACCGGCGGCATCCACGGCAGCAACCGCCTCGGCGGCAACGCCATTGCCGACTGCATCACCTTCGGGCGCAATGCGGGCACGCAGGCGGCTCAAAACGCACTGAGCTAGGCCACGCTGCAAGCAAACGAGAAAGCGGACGGGCGCGCACTCACGCGTGCCCGTCCGCTTCGGCAACCCGATCGAGCAGCTCCTGCTTGGAATGCACGCCCACCTTGCGGTACACCGTGCGCGTGTAGTTCCTGATCGTGTTCTCCGAATAGTTGAGCGCGTCGGCAATGTAGGTGCGGCTGCGCCCCTGCGCAACGAGCGAGACGATGGCCCGCTCGGTGCTGCTCAAACCGTACTGAAGCGCAAAGGCGTCGAGCGGATCGCTCAAGGAGACGGTTGCACCCGGCGCAGGCGCAACCGCAGGTGCGGGAACCGCCTTGGGCAGGGCACCCAGCTCGAACCCGATGGGACGGTCGCCCATGAAGCGCGGTCGCATGACCAGCGTCGCCTCCACCAACACCACGAGCGCCATGACGATGAGCAGCCACAGGCTGTGGTCAAGCGTCGGTCCCACAAGGTACACCACGATGCGCCCGACGGCCATGCACAAAAGCGACCCGCCGTACACCACCGCGTACACGAGCGTCGTGGGGTAGTGCACATGGCGCCCTATCAGGTAGATGTAGAAGACAAGCGGTATGTAGAAGCACGTCACCGCATTCGTCAGCAGAAACGTGCTGGCCTCTTCCGATCCGCCCCACCCGCTCATCAGGAAGCAGATGCTTGCCATCATGAGCACGTTTTGGAACAGCCAGTAACCCGACAGCTTGAACGCGCGACCCCGCACGAGGACGAGCCACACCACCGCGGTGATGAGCATCACCACCAGCACCTGGTGTATCGAGCGCACTGTCTGCGACAGCTCGCGCAGCCGCCCGTCGGGATAGCCGAGCGCAATGCCCAAAAGCAGCGCGTACAGGAAAAAGGCGACGAGCACCTGCAGCGTGCCGGCACGCAGGGCGCCCGTCTCGTACAGCGTGTCGGCCCCGGGCGTCTTCCCCATCGCGTCGTCCTGAGCATCGGCGCCCACCGTCTCGGCGCGCTCGTCGAGGCGCGTCATCGCCTGCCAGTACGCATACACCGAAAGCGCGGGCACGAACAGGTTGATCATGCCCGACACGACGGGGTCCAAGTACCCCATGACCAGCGACAACACGCACGACAACGCCAGACCGCCCGCAGCGTAGAAGAACACCTCGCCAGGACGGAGCCGTTCGAGAAAGAATATCCAGATGATCTCGCCGCCCACGAGACCGATGCCGCCCACCACCACGCGCAGCGCCTCGAAGTCGGTCGTGTTGAAGAAGAGGTCAAGCAGGTAGAGCAGGCTCGATGCCGTCATCAGCACGAAGCCCGACCACACGAACACGCCCCGGGTCGCCCGCGAAACGCCGGCCTTGTACACCAGCAGCACGAGCAGCGCGATCACGGCCACGCGAGCGATGTTCGCGCCCACCGTCACCATGCCGACGTCGGCAGAAAAATGCAGGTTGTAGAAGTTGAACTGGTACCACAGACGGTAGAACCCGATGCCGAAGAACGCGAGGATCAGCCCCGACAGAAACGTCGATTTGAACGCCGCGAACGAACCGGTATGAAGATACCGATCCACCGCCGGCCCGCGCGCCCCGCTATCAGATTCCGCCCCTTGTCCCATAGCCGGAATTGTACCATAGCCCGCACGTAGCCCTCTCTGTTCGTGCGAGGTGGTTCGCTACTCCCCCAGCTTTTCGGCGGCTTCCATCCATTCTTCTTCGAGGGCGTCGATCTGCTGTTGCAGGTCGCCGATTTGGGCTTGGAAGTCGCCGAGGGCGGTGAAGTCGGTGGGGTCGGCGGCGGTCATCTGCGCGCGAACGTCCTCGATTTTGCTGTTGAGGGTTTCCACCTTGCGCTCGTTCGATTGCATGAGCTTGCGCAGGGTGCGCTGCTCGCCGCCGGAAAGACGAGAGCCCTCGGCCGATGATTCGGTTCCTGAAACGCTTGGGTCGGCAGCGCGCGAGGGGCGTTGACTTGCGGACGGTGCTGCCGCCATGGAATCCCGGGCCAATTCCAAGTACTCTTCCACGCCGCCGGGGAGATGGCGGAGCTTGCCGTTGATGAGGGCGAACTGGTGGTCGGTCACGCGCTCCATGAGGTAGCGATCGTGCGTGACCAGCAGCAGCGTGCCCGGCCAAGCGTCCAGCAGATCTTCCACCACGGCCAGCATGTCGGTGTCCAGGTCGTTGCCCGGCTCGTCGAGGATGAGCACGTTCGGTTCTTCGAGCAAGATCAGCATGAGGGCGAGGCGGCGCTTCTGCCCGCCCGAGAGGTCCTTCACCGGCTCGTTGAGGTCGGCGCGCGCAAACCCCAGCTTCTCCAGCAGCTGCGCCGGCGTCATCTCCTTGCCGTCGAGCATGGTGCGGCGGTTGTAGCGGCCGATGACCTGACGCACGCGGTCGTCGCCCAGCTCGGACAGGTCGTCGAGGTGCTGCGACAGCACGGCGAAGCGCACGGTCTGCCCGATCTTAACGCGACCCGCGTCCAACTGCTGCAGGCCCTGAATCACGCGCAGCAGCGTGGTTTTGCCCGTGCCGTTTTCGCCGACGATGCCGTAGCGGTCGCCGGGACCGATGATCCAGTCCACGTCGTCGAGCACGGTTTTCTCGCCGAAGCGCACGGTGACGTGCTCGAGGTCCACCACCTGCTTGCCCAGGCGCGCCATGGCCATGCGCTTGAGTTCCAGCTCGTCGCGCAGGGGCGGCACGTCGGCGATAAGCTCCTGGGCGGCCGCCACGTGGAACTTCGGCTTCGTCGCCCGCGCGCGAGCGCCGCGCGAGAGCCAGGCCAGCTCGCGGCGCAGCTCGTTCTGGCGCTTCTGCTCGGCCAGCGCCATGAGGCGGTCGCGCTCAACGCGCTGCATGATGTACGCCGAGAAGCCGCCTTCGAACGGCTCGACGCGCTTGTCGTGCACCTCCCACATGCGCAGGCACACCTCGTCGAGGAACCAACGATCGTGCGTGACCATGAGCAGCGCGCCCGAGCCCTTCTTCCAGCGGGTCTTCAGATGCTCCGCCAGCCAGGTGATGGCGCGCACGTCCAGGTGGTTCGTCGGCTCGTCGAGCGCGAGCACGTCCCAGTCGCCGATGAGCAGGCGCACGAGGTCGACGCGGCGACGCTGCCCGCCCGAAAGCGTGCCCACCACCGCATCCCAGGGGATGTCGCCGGCCAGCCCCGCGATGATGTCGCGGATGCGCGCGTCGCTCGCCCACACGTACTCGGGCAGATCGCCCACCACGGCCTGCTCCACGGTTGCCGCGGGGTCGAGCGTGTCGGCCTGCCCCAGCACGCCCACGCGCACGGTACCGTTGCGCAGCACGCGCCCCTCGTCGGGATCAAGCGTGCCCGCCAGCAGATTCAACAGCGTCGACTTGCCGTCGCCGTTGCGGCCGACGATGCCCACGCGGTCGCCCTCGTCCACGCCGAGCGACACATCCGCGAACACCTCTTTCGTGGGGAACTCGACCCGCACCTTCTCGCACCCGAGCATAAACGCCATAGAGCCATCCTCTTCCACGTAGTCCAGAAGGCCGATTATAGCGCATGCCGCCAACCCGCACGTCCGCTCCACGAGAAGGCCGCGCAGCGACAAGCCATCACGAAACGCGCGGCTCCTGCGGCACCTCCAACCCCTCTTCCATAAGGGCCATCCAGCAGTTAGGGAATGCGGTCTCGGGGATGTCATCGTAGTCCAAACGCTGCAAGACGAAGAGCGGCTCGTCCGTTTCCGCTCCATCAAGCTGTGCGCGCACCGCTTCTTCGAACCCGTCTGCCATCGCGATGCGATACGAAGCCGAAGTCATACCGCCACCGGCAAACGTTCCATCCACCGTAAGCGTTGCCTGCTCAAGCTGCTGCGCCGCGGCCGCCGCCTGCTGAACCGCATCGCCTTCAAGCGCCGCATCAGGAACACGTGCGAGCATATCGAGAGACACGCCTTCGGAACCCACGTCGTCGTAGTCAATGCGCCGATACACCACCATGGTGCTCGCCGGGAAGTAAGGCTGCCCCCAAATCTCCTGCTCAGCCGACGTCGCGCCGTCGAAAGGCTGCCCCACGTCGACGAACCCCACGTCGGGAACATTCCCCAACGCGAAATACTGCTCCCAGATATCGCCGCCCTCGCACGTGAGATTCGCACGGAACCGCGCGATGCCGTCCTCCACATCGACGAACGTGATACCCGCATCGTCGTTCGGTACCGCGAACGGAGCGCCGCCCTCGAACGCCGCCGCAACTTCCCTCTCCCACGTCGTATCGAGCACGAGATGGTAGTCGTAGTTCGACGGATCGGGAGACCAATTTGCCACCTGATCGGCGGGGGCGTCCGTCGAACACCCCGCAAGCGCGCAGCACGCAACGCACGCGAGCAATCCCTTGATCCAACCAGTCAACCGCCCGTTCAGTTTCATGCGCGGACCCCCTTGTTGCAGCCGCCGTTTCGTCCATGGTACCAAAGAACGCCCCGCCGCGCCCCTTTCTCGCTTTTGAAAGGAATTCCTCGGGGGCCGCTGAATTTCCTTCATGGCTTGCACGACTTCCGTTTGAGGGGCGAACTTCCTTGCCTTCGGCCTGATGGGAGGGCTCTTAGAATGGGGGCATCCCGTGGAGGGGATCACCGATGAAGGAGGGGTTTCATGAGTACGAACGAACAGCACAACCTGAGCAGGCGCGGCTTCTTCAAGGCTGCCGCAACGGCAACGGTGGCAACCGCGGCAGGCGGCGCGCTGGCCGCCTGCGCGCCCGCGGGCGGATCGGGCTCGTCGGACGGCGGCACCACGGCGAACAAGGCGCAGCTCGCGTTCGAGGCGGCCGCGGCGCCCATCGAGCCCGTCGAGCCGCCCGCGACCTGGGACGAGGAAGCCGACGTCATCGTGGTGGGCTCGGGTGGCGGCGGCATCACGGGATCGGTGCGCCTCGTCGACGCGGGCATGAAGGTGATCATGCTCGAGAAGAACGAGAAAACGGGCGGTACCACGTCGTACGGCGGCATGTTCGTCAACTTCGGCGGCCACCGGCTGGCGAACGAGGTGGAGTGGGCCTACCCGAGCTACCCCTACGACCCGAACGAGGTGGTGGCCTACGTGAACGACCTGCAGCAGATGACCGTCGATCCGGAGCTGCTGTACGCCATGGCCGTCGAGGGTCCGCAGTGCATCGACTGGATGGCCGACGCGCTCGAGGTGCCGTGGGCACCCGCGAGCAAGGGCCCGGCCGGCATGAAGAGCCTGTACTGGGAAGGCCAGATCACCGCGAAGAACTCCATCGAGATCATGCACTTCCCCTTCGAGATGATGACCGAAACGGCGAAGCAGCACGGCGTGGACATCCGCACGAGCACCGAGGCGCTCGCGCTCGTGGTGGACAACGGCACCGTGGTGGGCATCAAAGCGAAGACGGCGGACGGCGAGAAGTTCTTCCGCGGCACGAAGGGCGTGCTGCTCACCGCCGGCGGCTTCGAGATGAACCGCGCCATGCTGAGCAAGTACGCGCCCACCTGCCTGCGCGGCGTGGTGAACGTGGCCACCCCGCCCTACAACGACGGCGCCTGCATCCGCATGGGGCTCGGCGTGAACGCCGACCTGTCCGGCTACAACTCGGTGGCCTGCTTCGACGGCAGCGTGGAGTGGGAACCCTACGACGAGTTCGCCACCGCCATGAACGCGCACGTGAACAAAGACGGCAACCAGGCCGTTCGTCAGCCGTGGCTGCTCATCAACCGCATGGGGCAGCGCGTTCCGTACCTCAGCACGGCCGGCACCTCCTACCCCTTCATGAACACCGACCCCGACAGCATGGTGACCGCCCTCACCGATCAGGGCGCCGTCGAGATGAGTCAGCCCGGCGGGCGCACCTACGTGTGCTTCGACTCGAAGTACGAGGACCTCGTGAACGAGAACTACTTCGGTCAGTCCGTGTGCCGCGTGGGCAAGGTGATTCCCGACGATGATCCGCTCATCGACCGCGTGCCCGAGTGGCAGCGCGATTGGCGCAACGCCTTCCAAATCATGGTGGACGCGGGCGCGGTGAAGAAGTGCGACACCCTCGAGGAATTGGAAGAAGCGCTCGGCCTGCGCACGGGCGTGCTCACGCAGGCGGTCAAAGACTGGAACGCCGCATGCGCCGCGGGCGAAGACTCCGTCCCCACGTACAAGTACGACCCCGCGTGGCTCATTCCCATCGAGGAGCCGCCTTACTACGGCGCGAAGATCGGCGGCAACCTGTTCGCCACGAAATGCGGGCTGCGCGTGAACAAGCACATGCAGGTCATCGACACGGAAGGCGCGGTCATCGACGGGCTGTACGCCGGGTGGCATACCGCCGGCGGGTCGAACGGCGAGAACAACATCGCGGGCAAGCCGTTCAACGGCATCTACGGCGATGTCGGGCTGTCGTTCGTGGGCGGCTACATGGCAGCCGGCGCCATCATCGAGGCGCGCTAGGCGTCGCTTTCCCGGGCGAGCGTCTGCAAGCGCTCGAGAAAGGCCTGGCCGCATGAATCGAGCCGCTCTTCGTTGCTCAGCACATGCAGATCGCAGGGAATGACGAAGTCTTCAACCGTGAATATCCTGATGTCGGGGCTCGTACGCAGCCCCGACCGGGAGCCTCCCAAGGCGATGCCGAACGTTTCGCCCAATCCCGACAGGTAGAGGTCCAGGTAGTTCGCGCACGGCTGATTGTCGGGCTCAACCTGCACGCCCGCCTGCGCGAACCACGACGCAACCGCCTCGCCCGCCTCCACCATGTTGTCGGAGTTTCCCAGCAACAGCGTGTAACCGTCCAGGTCGCGCGCCGAAATGAGCTCGCGCTCGAACAGCGGGCACGAACGGTTCATCCAGAAGCGGCATTCGCCCCTCATGAAGAAAAAGCTGCTCACCTGGCGGGGCATCGTGACGGGCTGCGGAACATCGCCGTCCTCGCAGCGCCGCACGTGCACGAAGATCGAGAGATCCACCCGACCGTCCACCACCGATTCCACGTTGGCGTACGTTCCCGAGGCGAACAGGATTTCCACGTGCTGATCGGGGCAATCTTCCCTGAACGCTGCGAGCGCGCGCAGCAGCACGTCCTCGAACGGCGGGAAGTCGAGCGTGCCCACCACAAGCGACGACGAAGCGGCCGAAAACGCGCGGCATTCCGCAACGCTTTCCTCCGTCAGCTTCACGATGGCCCGCGCCTTCTTGAGGAACAGCTTGCCCGTCGGCGACAGCTCGAGGGCCCCGTTGCGCTTCACCGTGAGCGCGGCGCCCACCTCGTCTTCGAGCGCATGGATGTGCGCGCGCAGCGTCGGCTGCGACACGAACAGCTCGGTTGCCGCCTGAGCGAAGTTGAGCGAACGCGAGAACGTGATGTATTCGTGCAGGTATGCGGTTTCCAATGGCTTCCCTCCCCTCCACCATCGACTCCCACTATACACGAATCGCTCCATCGGGGCACGTATCCCGCAAAGTACAACCCGTCAGCCGAATTCGTTACGGTACAATAACGAAAACCCCCTTTCCCTATCGAAAAGGAGGCCTTTTTGGAATTCCTCGAACTCACCTTGCTCATGTTGGCCGCCGTGCTGCTGTCGTCGGTGATCGACCAGCTTGTTCCCAAAGTGTCGTCGCCGCTCATACAGATTGCGCTCGGCCTGGGCATCGCGCTGCTCATGGGCACCCAGATCACCATCGACTTCGATCCGAACCTCTTTCTGGTGCTGCTCATCGCGCCCCTGCTGTACGACGAGTCGAAGAACCTCGACAAGAAGGCCCTGTGGCAGAACAGGCGCCCCGTGCTGTCGCTTGCCGTGGGGCTGGTCATCGCCTCGGCGCTCATCGTCGGATTCGCGGTGAACTGGCTCATTCCGTCCGTGTCGCTTTCGGCGGCCTTCGCCCTGGGCGCCGCGCTCGGCCCCACCGACGCCGTGTCGGTGGCCTCGCTGGCCAAGCAGGTGAAAATTCCGGCGCGCTCGCGCAACATCCTGGAAAGCGAATCCATCATCAACGACGCCTCGGGCATCGTGTCGTTTCAGTTCGCCATCGCCGCTGCGGTGACCGGCACGTTTTCGCTGGTCGGAGCAACGGCGAACTTCTTCTTCGCGTTCCTTGGCGGCATGTTCATCGGCATCGCGCTGGGGTATCTGGGCAACTTCATCGTGCGGCGCGTGCGCTCGTGGGGGTTGGAGAACACGACGTTCCACGTGCTGTTCGAGGTGTTCGTGCCGTTCATCGTGTATCTCGTGGCGAACGCCCTGGGCACGAGCGGCATCATCGCGGTGGTGGCCGCCGGCATTTTGAACGTCGTGTCTCCGCGCACCCTCGACCCGGCCATCTCGCGCATGAACATCGTCTCGACAAGCGTGTGGCGCGTGCTCACGTTCGCCCTCAACGGCACCGTGTTCGTGCTCCTCGGCACGCAGCTGCCGCGCGCCATGCAGCGCACCTGGGCGAACGTCACCTTCGACAACGGCGTGCTCATCGGCTACATCCTGATCATCACGCTGCTCATGCTGGCCACGCGCTTCATCTGGGTGCTGTCCATGGACCGCCTGCACCGGCAACGCAAGGGCCGGATCACCCTGGACGAGCTGCGCTCATGCGCCGTCATGACCTTGGCCGGACCGAAGGGCACCATTACCCTCGCCGTCGCGTTCACCATTCCGTTTTCCATTCCGCAGCGCGAACTGCTGCTGTTCCTGGCGTGCGGCGTCATCGTGGTCACCATGCTGCTGGCCACGTTCGTCGTGCCGCTCATCGCGCCGAAGAAGGACGACGTCGCCGAGAGCGAGTTCGACCTCCGCAAGGCGAACATCGACATTCTGCGCTCGGTGATCGAGGAGCTGGCCGCCCATCAAACCGTGGAGAATCGCGCGGCAACGCGCACGGTCATTCGCTCGTACAACGAGCGCATCGCGCGGCTGAAGAACAAGAACGAGGTGGCCGACGACGAATCGAGCACGGCGCTGCGCCTGCGCGCCACCGGATGGGAGAAGGACTACGTGCTCGACCTGCTCGAGCGTGAAGAAATCGACCCGCTGGTGGGATACCGCCACGTCAAGCGCCTGTCGCGCACCGAAAACCTGCTGCAGCACCACGCCGACCGCCTGTCGCTGCAAATCGCCTACCTGCGGCTGCGCACGCTCGTGCATGCGGGATGGCACCGCATCGCGAAGGTGCTGCCCGGCGACGACCTGGCAGAACGCACGCAGGCTGAACGCGAGCTGCGCCTGCGCAGCAACGAGCACGTCATTGAAAAGCTGCAGGCCGAGCTGGCCTCACCCACCTCCGACGAGCCGGCCGAAACCATCAGCGCGCTGATTTTGGAGTACCAGCGCCTCGTGCACACGACGCGCGCGGCGAGCCCCTCCATCACCGCGATGGCGAACGTCGCCGACAAGGCCGTGGACATCCAGCGACAGGGCCTCCGATTGGAGCTCGAGGCCCTGCAAGCACGGTACGAGGAGGGACGCCTGCCGCGCGCCGCGTACAAGCGGCTGCGTGAAAACGTCGCCCTCATGCAAATCGACCTGGAAGACAACCTGTAGGGTTGCCTCCGCACGGGCGTCCGCACGCCCGCTTAGAACAGCAGCATCACGGCCACCACGAAGGCTGCCGTCACGAGAAAGCCGCCCACCACGATGGCCCACACGGCGGGACGAGCGAAGTTGAGCGTCCAGCCCACACCGAAGCGCTCGGGCAAAAACAGGCTGGCGTCGTCGGGGTTGTAGTAGAACACGCCGAACTTCCAGTACTGATCGTTGTCCACGAGCAGCTGATCGGACGTCTGCATGCGCTTGAACACGCGCGAGCCCGCCTGCCCGTACACCACGCTGATGGCCATGCCGCCCACGCACAGGACCATGGCGGCAATCGCCACGAACACCCCGGCCTGCCCGAGCGAGATAACGTCCATGAACGACAGCGGCATGGCAATCATCGCAAGGTCGATGACGACCCCGCCAGCCACGAGGAAGATGCTCTGGGCGCGGGCGAACAGGCCGTACGCAAGCGCGGATGTCGCCGGTGCGCCCGGTTCGGCCCACTTCTTCGAGTGGGCGATGGTCCAATGGGAGAACACGAAGCACACCCCCATGAACGCCTGGATGAGCACGGGCATCCACACGATGAGCGGCGTTTTCTCCGCCCAGTCGTTCACCGTGCCGTCGAAGCCCACGTGCATGGCGATCATGTCGGGCATGTGCGCGTAGCCCACGGAGCCGATGATCAGCGTGAGCGCCATGACGGGCAGGTACAGCAGGTTCCACTTGAGCGAGATGGCGTGCGGCACCGGCTGCTCGCCCACCACGGCCACGGATTCCTGCACGTCGGCCACCCAGCCGCGCTCTTTTTTGTACTCGTTCATCTTGCGGCGGTAGAACAGCATGAGCGCGTACCCGCCGCCCGTCAGCGCCAATACGCCCACGATCATCACGGCGAACGCCCCGCCGTAGGAGCCGGCCGCCGCACACGCGATGCCCGCCACGGTGAGCAGCACCGTCGGCACCAGAACCACCACGACGTAGCGCCGCTTGAGGCCCTTGACGTATGGGTCCTTCTGCTCGGAGGTGGGCACGGTGACGGTGAACACCTCGCCACGACGCATGAGGTACGGGGTGACGGCCATGAACACGCCCACCACCGGCACCAACAGCATCGTGAGCATCACCATGATGGTGGGATCGAATCCCTCCACTACGACACACCTCCCTGATACGCCGGCTCGCTCGACAGCGCGCGATCGACGTTCGCGTTCTCAGCATGGCTCGCCGCGCCCGGCTCCTGCGCGCCCGGGCGCTCGCCCGCGCCGTACGCACGTGCAGCCTGCGCCTGCGCGCACTCCAGGAACTCGCCCCACGAGCCGCCGCGCGCGCGATGCGCCAAGGCCAGCTCGAACAGCTCGTCCTCCATCTTCGCCAATTCGATCTGAGCGCGATCGGCCCGGTCGGCCTCGCACGGGTCGGCGATATAGGCGCCCGAGCGGCCGCGCATGAGCACGTAGCCCTCGTCGCGCAGCACGGCATACGCCTTGTTCACCGTGTGCAGGTTGATCCCGAGGTCGCTCGCCAGGGCGCGCACCGACGGCAGCGACGCACCGGGCACCAGTTCGCCCGTGGCGATAGCCGCGATGATCTGACCGCGAATCTGCAGGTACAACGGCTCTTCCGACCTTTGATCGATGCGTATGATCATGGACGAACCTCCTTCGCAAGCTCTTTAGAACAGCACCAGGTTGATGGCGAGCGTAACCAAGGCCAGGCCCGACCCCACCGCCGACAGCAAAAGGCCCGTCTTGGCGCGCGAGACGCCGAGCCACGCCGCCCCGCCCACGCCGAGCGCCGCCGTGATAAGCACGACCACCGCCTTCGGCCCGTAGTGCTCGCCCGATATGCCGAACTGCACCACCACCTGGTCAGGCAGCAGGAACCACTCCAACGCCATGAACGCGAGCGCCGCCACTCCCAGCGCGAGGGCAACCGCCAGCCCCGCACGCCCTTCGAGCACCGTGCCCTCGCAGCGGCCCCGGGCCTTCCCTTCGTAAGCTCCCATGATACATCCTTTCCTTCGTCGATCGACCAACGCTTATGCCGTCAAGCCGTGCTTCACCGTGATGCGAAACAGCATCCACGAGACCGCAGCCGCCACAAGGCCCAGCGCAAGCCCCATGATCGCGCCCAGCATGGTGGTGAGCACCATGCCCACCACGACGAACGCCATGCCGCCCATGATGACGCCGAACACGGGCAGGCCGCGCTTCACCGGCTCGTACACGGTGGTCCAGTCGTAACGCGGGCGCCATGCGTCAAGGGCGAGGCCGCCGAACGTGGCCAGCAAGCTCGACCCCAGCGGCACCACGAACAGCGCCACGATGGACAGCGGGTCGAGCGGCAGCGCGATGGCCAGCAGCACGGCCGACACCACCACCGCTGGCACCGCAACCATCAGATTGACGGCGGCTTTCGCGCCCAGCACGGTGCTCGCCGGCACCGGCGCGGTCAGCATGAGCCAGCGCGCCGACCCTTCGAGCGACATCGACGCCGCCGTCGTGGACGAGATGGCGCAGAAGAACGCGAGCGCCCAGGGAAGCAGCGTACCGATGAAGGGCGTGAACTCGGGCGGCAGCGCGTCGAGCGACACGAGGCCCGTCATGGTTCCCACCGAGGCAGCCAAGGCCGCCACCAGCACCAACACGAACCCGATGCAGGAGTTCATGATATAGATGGGCGTAGCCACCATGAGACGCGCTTCCTTGGCCACGAGCGCGCGAAACGGCGTGCGCGTCTTGAGGCCCGCAGCGCGCCGCTTGCCGTCGAACGAGAACGTACCGCTCGGACGCGACGACATGAGCAGCGTGTTCACCGGCACGAACAGGCGCACGACCAGCGCAAGCACCACGCCGGCCGCCACGAGGTTCGCCGCGGCGAAGGCGAAGAATTGCAGGAGGTCGCCCTGCACGATGCCGGCCGTCGCCCACGCCGCCGGCGGGAACGCCGCCGCAATCTGCGCGGTGAGCTGCGTGCCGAGCGCCGTCATGGCGGCCAGGTCGTCGCCTTGCGACGAGAACGCGAGCGAGCCGAACACCGCGATGAGCGTCGCCGCCAGCGTCAACACGATCACGACGATGTTCGCATGGCGGAAGCGCGCCGACACCGCGGCGATGAGCACCGCCAGCACGATGGCCACCGCCAACGGCAGCAGCGGCGCCAACACCACGGACAACGCCATGCACAGCACGCCCACCGCCGACACGCCCACGTATCCTGCGTACACCGCGAACGCCGGCACCATAGCCAGCAGGCCGAATACCAAGCTCATGGCGTACAGCGACGCGATGCGCGACAGCACCACCGAGGTGGTGGAAACGGGCAGCGACATCACCAGGTCGTAGTCCTTGAAGCCGAACAGCACGCCGTTCGTCTTGAGAAACGCGGCCACGGCGCCCGCCACCGCGCCCACGAGCACCGCGACGAGCGGGATGGCCTCGGGCAGCCCGATTTGAATGAGCGCCTGCGCCACCCCGACCGAGTACAACGCCGCGAACAGCACGATGGCCGCCACCGCCAACGCCGCCAGCCCCAGCGTGCGCTTCGCCTTCGCCGGATCGGCATGCAGCGTTTTGTTGATGCCGAACAGACCCAGCATCTGGATCTTCAGCAAGAGGATAAAGGATTTCATGAAAAGCTCCGTTCCTACGCCCGCGTACCGGGAGCCTGATGGTCGATCATGTCGAGGAACACGTCTTCCAGGCTCTCATCGCCCACCACGTCGGCGGTGGGGCCGTACGCGCGCAGCGTGCCTTGCTTGATGATGGCCACCTTGTTGCACAGCTTCTCCACCACTTCCAGCACATGGCTCGAGAAGAACACGGCCGCGCCGCGCTCGGACAGCTCGCGCAGCATCTCCTTCACGTGGAACGACGCTTCGGGGTCGAGGCCCACGAAGGGCTCGTCAAGCACGAGCAGCGTGGGTTCGTGCACGAGCGCGCCGATGAGCACGAGCTTCTGACGCATGCCGTGCGAGTATGAGGACACGAGGTCGCCGAGCGCCGAGGTGAGGCTCAGGCGATCGGCATACTGCTGAATGCGGGCCTCGCGCACGTCGGCCGGCACCTCGAAGATGTCCGAGATGTAGTCGAGGTACTGGATGCCCGTGAGGAATTCGTAGATGTCGGGGTTGTCGGGGACGTACGCCGTTACGCGCTTGCATGCGAGCGCATCCGTTCTCACCGACCGTCCCGCAATGCGGATGTCGCCCTCGTCGAAGCCGGTCACGCCCACGATGGAGCGGATGAGCGTCGTCTTGCCGGCGCCGTTATGACCGACGAAGCCGAAGATGTCGCCCGGCATCACGTCGAGCGACACGCCGTCGACGGCGCGCTTCGCGCCGAACGTCTTGACGACATCCTTCACTGCCAAAACCGGAACCGCTGCGTTCATACTTGATCCTTTCGCCGCTGTTTGTTATATTTATGCTATAACAGATGGAACAAAGATGCAAGCCCACGTTTCCATCCGCGCGGAACCCGGCACTGCCTTGCATCGAACCGCGAATGTTTCACGTGAAACATTCGTTCGCTGTTCTCACACAGAAAGGGACGCATCATGAAGAGAATCGTGTTGTTCTTGGCCATCACGTTCGGGTTGACGTGGGCATACGAGTTCGGGGTGGTGTACCCGGTGTCATCGGGGGCGCTCACCGGCATTCCGCCTGTCGCCGCGCAGTTCGTCACGGGCGCGGCCATGTTCTTCCCCGCTATCGGGGTGCTTATCACGCGCCTCGTCACGGGCGAGGGCTTCAAGAACAGCGTCATCAAGCCGCGCGGATTCAAGAAAGCGCTGCCCTGGTTCGCCGTCGCCTGGTTCGGGCCGGCCGTCCTGTCCATCGTCGGCGCGGCTGTGTACTTCTTCATCTTCCCGCAGGACTTCGACCCCGCCATGACCACGTTCGTGGCCTCGACGCAGCAGCAAGCGGCGGCGACCGGCGCCGAGATGCCCGCCGACACCATCACCATGATGCTGCTCGCGCAGCTGCCGTTCGCCATCTTCCTGGCGCCCGTGCTCAACATCTTCACGACGTTCGGCGAGGAATGGGGCTGGCGCGGCTACCTCGTGCCGAAGGTGTCCACGCGCCTGCGCATCGTTCCCACGCTGCTCATCACGGGTGTCATCTGGGGTTTGTGGCACGCGCCGCTCACCATCATCGGGCACAACTACGGCGTGGGGTATCCCACCTGGCCCATCGGCGGCATCGCGGCCATGTGCCTGTTCTGCATCGTCATCGGCATCTTCCTCACGTACGTCACCGTGCGCACGGGCAGCTGCCTGGCGGCGGCCATCGGCCACGGCGCCATCAACGGGTTCGTGAGCGCGGCGCTGCTGTTCTCGGTGACGGGCGGCAACCCGTTCGTCGGCCCCATGCCCGTGGGAATCGTCGGCGGCTGCGCCTTCGTCGCAGTGGCGGCGTTCATGCTGCGCGACCTGCACCGTCGCGAGAAGGCGGGCACGCTCGACATGCCGAAGGCGGGCCTGCCCGACGGCGTGACGAAGGCCGACCTCGCCCGAGAGGCCGCCAGCGCGACAACGCCTATTGCTTGATCACCGGGCACGCGATGGCGCTCACGGCGGCCAGTCCCGCGCACAGGAACAACGCGGGCAGCGCCGAGGCCGACGCGTCGATGAGCGCGCCCAGCGCGAAGCCCGTCAGCAGGCTGCCGATGTTGGCCACCGCCGTGATGAAGCCCGTCGATTGCGCGGCGATCGACGGGCGCACCAGCTCGCTCGGCAACGTCCAGAACGTGCCGCAGCACAGCGACACCGACGCGTAGGCTATCACGAGCACGGCGGTGACCAGGCCATGCGGCACGAACGGCACCGCCACGAGCGCCACCACCGACACGATGTTGCCCAGCAGCAGCACGGGCCAGCGCCGTCCGCCGAACACCCGGTCGGACAGGATGCCGCCCAGCGGCGACGCGATGAGCGTGATGACGAAGGTGGCCGACGTGACGGACGCCACGGCATCGCCCGAGAATCCCAGGTTGCCCGTGAGCAGCGGAGGCAGCAGCGTGGCGAACCCGTAGGTGAGCCACCCGTTCACAAATCCCACGACGATGGCCGCCCAGAACCGCGGCTCGCGGCGCGCCTGCGCCATGGAGCTGGGACGATCAGCCGGCGCGGTGGCGGATGCCGCATCTGCAGCCCCGCCCGCGGACGCGCGCCCCGCTGCGCCCTCTCCCGCGTCGGACGGCGCGGGCAGCAAGTCGGCAATCGCGTCGGCACCGGGATACATCTTCCCCAGATCGCGCACCGTCAGCGCATACACCACGGCGATGATGGCGCCCGGCACCACCACGAGCACGGCGGCCGCGAACTGCCACGACATGCCCGTCGCCAAAAGCGGCGGCGCGAAGAACGACGCAAGCGCGAAGCCGAAGCCCAGCACGCCCATGAGCAGCCCTTCCGCCAACCCGCGTTGCCGCACGGGGAACCACAGCGTGGTGGACGACACCACCGAGCTGGCGATGCAGCCGCCCGCGACGCCTTGCAGGAAGCGCAGCGCCATCATGCCCTCGTAGCTGGCGCCCACCACCGTGGGGAACAGCAACGCCAGCAGCACGTTCACCACCACGCCCCACACCACGGTGCGGCGCGCGCCGAACATCGTCTGCAGCTTGCCGCCCGCGGCGCTCGCCAGCGCGTACCCCGCCAGCGTCACCGTGGTCAGCAGCGCAAGGTCGGCCGTGGCCAGGTGCCATTGATCCTGCACGGTGGACGAAAACGCGTTCACCACCTGCACCGTGAGGAAGAACTGGCCGTACGCCAGCATGTTGGCGACAAGAATCCACCAGCGATACGCGGGCGGCTTGCTCAAGCGGGGTTGCGCGGATGCGATCATGGGAGCCCTCTCGGCTGAACGGCGAACAATTTCGTCATTCAGTGTAGAGCCGCCTTCGTCGCACCCGCTAACCCGTCACCGCCCAGAAGCCGAACCGCAATCTAGCACAGCCCCTAAACCACCATGCGCCCCTTCCCCGTGCGCTCCACCTCGCACAGCCCCGACCTGAACGGCGGGAACCCGGTGATAGGGTCGAAGTCGCGCGAGGTCAGCAGGTTGATGTCCGCCTGATGCCACCCGTGGAAAACGTCGATGACGCCGGGCAGCACGAGGTTCGTGATCTCGGCCTTCATCGTCACCTCCCCGAACTGATTGAACACGCGCACCTGATCACCGTCCGCGATGCCGCGGGCGCTCGCATCGTCGGGATGCAAGCGCACCACCGGCTCCGGCATGAACTGGTTGAGCCAGGGCAGGTCGCGCAGCTTCGAGTGCGTGTAGTACGGCACGCGCGAACCGCTGTTCAGCACGAGAGAGTAGTCTTTCGCCAGGTCAGGCGTGCTCACAGGGCTGTATACCGGTTCCTCGTACACCGGCAGGCCCTCGAAGCCGTACTGCTTGAGCACTTCGGACACGAGTTCGATCTTGCCCGTCGGCGTGCTGAACCCGGGCTCCTTGTCCTTGCGCAGGCCGCCGGTTTCGTACTTCCGCTCGTCCTTCGAGCCGCCGGGCACCTCGTAGCCTTCGGGGTGCGCGCGCAGGTCGGCCATCGTGATGCCGAGATCGGTCTTCGCCAGCATGTCCTCAAGCGCGGCTTCCACGTCGCCGCCGTAGCACTCCTCCTCGAAGCCCAGCGCGCAGCCGATTTCCAACAGAATGCGCCAGTCTTCGCGGCACTGCCCCGCCGGCTCCACCACGGGCTCGCGCAGGAATATCTTGCGTCCGAAGATGGCGAACGGTGCCATGCGCTCGTAGCACATGGCGGCGGGCAGCAGCATATCCACCAGGTCGTGCGTCCAGGGACGCATATAGTAGTCGATGGCCACAGTGAACTCCATGTCCTGAATGGCCTTTTGGTACTCCGGCGTCTGCGGCCACATCATGGAGTTGACGCCCAGCAGCACGCCCGCCCTGATCTTGCCGTCGGCCACGAGCTCCGGCAGGTGCGCAGTCTGAATCATCTTGAAGTAGTGCGCCCACACGGGGAAATCGTCCTTATCGTAGCGAATGTCCTGCAGCCCGCGCTCGTCGTAAAGGCTCTCCAACCTGAACGGCGCCGTGGATGCCGAGTAGTCAAACGGCAGACCCGGTCCCATGGACAGGCCACCGGCAACGTCGAGACTGCCCGTCATGGAGATGATGGAGAACACGGCACGCTGGAAGTTGCCCACATTCGTGGCGTGGCACGCTCCCGCCGAGCTCGACACGAGCGTCGCCGGCAGGTTTTCGCAGATGAGGTGCACCGCTTCCTCAAGTTTCGCCGCGGGAACCCAGGTGATTTCCTCCACGCGTTCGGGCGTGAACTCCTGCACGTAGGCCGACAGCTCGTCGAAGCCGTGCGTCCATTGCTCCACGAATTCCTTGTCGTACAGGCCGTCGCGCACCATCACGTGGATGAAGCCCAGCGCGAGCGCACCGTCGGTGCCGGGGCGCAGTTGCAGATGGACGTCGGCCATACCGGTGACCGTCGGCGTGATGCGCGGGTCCACCACCACGAACTTGCAGCCGCGTTCCTTCTGCTTCATCATATCGCCGAAACGGTACGGCTGAGACCATGCCGGGTTGAGCGACCACACAAGGCAGCTCGCCGTCGCATCGGAGGGGTCGGTGCCCATGGACAACTGGCCGGTCACCAGCTGCGAGCACATCCACGTTGCCGCTGCGCACGTGGAGCTTTCGCTGCCGTACGTGGGCGAGCCGAACAGGGTGGCCAAACGCTGCATGGCGCCGCGCGGCTCCTTCGGATCGCCGCAGTAGAACAGCACCTTCTCGGGTCCATACGCATCCTTGATGCGGTTGAACTCGCTTGCGATGCGCGCGTACGCATCGTCCCACGAGATGGGCTCCCACTCCGGAGCTCCCGTGCCCTTCGGATTCGTGCGCACCATCGGGTACGTGATGCGATGCGGATCGTATAGCTCCTGCAAGCTCGAGATGCCCTTTGCGCAGATAGGCGACGCGGGATACTTGTCGCGCGCCTCCACGCGTACCACCTTGCCGTCCTTCACCGTGGCGGCGATGCCGCACTTCGGCACGTGGTTGCACATGTCGCAGTACGTGTACCTCACCTCAAGCGGCGCGTCCTCCGCGATGGCGCCTTCGGGATGAGCGATCTCGTACGATCCCGCCACCAGCGCGGCGCCCGCCACCGCCGCCGAACCCTTGAGGAACGTGCGACGCGATACCGTGTTCGTTGCGTTCATGCTATGCCCCTGCCTTTCCCTGCTTCGAATCAGCCAGCGCGTCGGACGGCAGCACGTCGAGCGGCATGCCGTCAACCGGACGATAGTAGAACGACCCCTCGTCAACGCGCAGAACCGCTTCGTCGCCGGCGATGAACTTCGATACCACGCTCTCAGGATCGTCGAGGTCGCCGAAATAGCGCGCACGTCCGGGGCAGTTCACCACGCAGGCAGGCTGCTTGCCCTCCGCAAGACGCCCTTCACAGAAGATGCACTTCTCCGCCACGAGGCTGCGCTGCACGCCGTACGACTCGTAAGGTGCCGGCACGTCTGCATCGAACATGTTTCGATCCTTGCGATTGAGCTTACGCGCGCCGTACGGGCACGCCGCCAGGCAGAGTCCGCACGCGATGCACGCGTCGTAATCGATGACGGTAATGCCGTCGTCGCGCCGAACGCTTGCACCCGTCGGGCATGCCTCCACGCATTTCGGCTTCTCGCACTGCACGCATGCGTTCGGCACGTACGCGCGGCCGCTCTCCCCCACCTTCGTGCCCCATTCGCAGACGTCCAGGCTGTTCCACGATACGCCGGGTCGCTGGTTGTTCTCCATTTGGCACGCGACCACGCACGCCCCGCACCCCGCGCAACGGCGCAGGTCAATTGCCATTCCGTACCTTGTCATCCCCTCGTCCTTTCTCCTTGTTCCTCCCGTTTTCCCACACCCCGCACTCTACTCAGGACGGGGTGCCCCTTCCAGAAGCGCCTGCAACAACCCGTTCGCGTATTTCGCTTCCCTGGGTTGCTGGCAGACGCGGCAGCCGTTTCTGGCACAGGCCAGGTTTCGCACCGCGAGGTGCCGCGTTCGTGACAGCGTAGGGCGACAAGTGCTAGTATTGTTCTGGGTTTTTCCACGCTACGCGCGCGAAACCGAGCCACAGGGAGAGGGGACCATGGCAACCGAGCAGGAGTACCGATCCATCCTGATACCGAACCAACCGTTCCGCCGACTGAAGATTGCCGACTACATTGCGCAGGGGAAGAAGAAAAAGCTTTTCAAGGGCGAGTACATCCGCACGAGCGCCAAAACTATCGACGACCTGTATTACTACTACATCGACGAGGGGCAGATCGTGGCCACGTTCGAGCAGGAATCGGGCGAGGTCGCGCCACTGTACTGGCGCAACGCCGGCAACGCCTTCTCCGCGGAGTACAACGACTACGCGTCCATCGGCCGCTACAAGGCGCGCTTCATCGCCACGCAGAACACCGTGCTGTTCGCCTTCACGCAGCGCCAGCTCTACGAGCTGTCACAGGACGATCCCGAGCTGTTCTACGAGTTCATCAACGTGTGTCACATGTCGTTTGCCCAGATGGGACACCGAATCAGCAACACGGGGTACCAGTCGTCCACCAAGCGCATGATCATGTGGCTGCAGAAGCTGTGCGCCACGCAGGAATGCGACAATCACGGCGTGTACGACATCGAGTGCAAGCTGACGCTGCAGCAGCTGTCCGAACTGTTGTCGGTGCACATCACCACCTGCACAAAGCTCATCGCCGCGTTGGAAAACGAGGGGGTCATCGAACGCACCCGCACGCACATCCGCGTGTTCGACGTCGAGCGCCTGTCCCAATACGGCCTCGAAGACAACCCCATCAACTACTGAGGGTTGCGCGCCGCATGGCATGGCGCGGCGCGCAACCCCGCGCCCCCTACCGCACCTTTGCCACGATGAAGCCGAGGGTGGCTACGGCCATGAGGCCGGAGAAGCCGAACGCCAGCTGGTAGGCCAGCGCCGGGTTCGCGAGGCCCATCGAGGACGCGCCCACCACGGTGATGAGGAACACCATCACCGACGTCCCCAACGACGCGCATGCTTGACGTGCGGAAATGCAGAACGATGACCCGTCCGCCACGATGGGTCGCGGCAGCTGCGCGAGGCTCCACGACGTGAGCGGCCCCACGAGGCCCGACACTCCCACCGCGCGCACCGCCTGGCACAGCATGACCACGTACAGCGGCGTGTCCGCGTTGAGAAACGACATGAGCACGGCGCCGGCCGCCAGAAACGCGCCTGCAACCAGCGCGACCGGACGCACGCCCAGCTTGTCGGTCAGCACGCCCGCCAGCGGGTTGAGGAACAGCGCGCTCACCGTTCCGGGCAGCAGCACCATGCCCGCCTCGAGCGCGGTTCCGCCGCACAGCCCCTCAACGTACAGCGGCACGATCAGCGTCACGCCCATGAACGAGGCGTTCAGTAGATTCTGCGCGATGAATCCCACACGGTACTGGTGCGACGCGAAGATGTCCATGCTGATGAGCGGATCGTTCACGCGCTTCTGCCGACGCACGAACAGCACGAGGAACAACGCCCCCAGCGCAAGCGGCGCCCAGATGAAGGGGCTCTCGATGGAGAAGCTGCTCGCATTCGAGAACGCCAGCAAGAGGCCGCCGAACCCCAGCGTCGATTGCAGCAGCGACACCACGTCGAGCCGCGCACGCTTGTCGGGAGCGTCCGACGACTTGATGGCGAAAGCCGCTGCCACGCCCAGCACCGCCATGATGGCCACGAGCAGGATGAAGAAGCTGCGCCATCCCAGCGCGAAACTCATCGCGCCGCCGATGGTGGGCCCGATGTTCGGCGCGAACCCCATGGCGATGCCCGCGATGCCCATGGCCGTGGCCTGCCGTCCGCGCGGGAAGCGCGTCATGGCGATGGTCTGCATGAGCGGCATGAGCATGCCGGTGGAAATAGCCTGGCACACGCGGCCCAGCAGCAGCACGGCGAAGTTCGGCGCCACGAGGTCGGTCACCGCGCCTACGAGGAAGAACCCGAGCGCGATGAACACGTGCTGCTTCACCGAGAAGCGCCGCGAGAGGAACGTTGCCACCGGCACGGTGACGCCCAGCACCAACATATAGATAGTGGTCAGCCACTGGCCTAGGTCAACCGTAAGGTTGAACTGCAGCATAATGTCGCTGAGCATGGCGTTGACCGCGGTTTGCGACAGGTTGCCCGACGCCGACGCCAGCACCACGATAGCGAACAGCGCATACACGCGCATCCGGCCGCCCTTCAACGACCCCGCCCCGTGCTCTTGCGCCGTCGATTCGCCCATCCCTCGCCGTCCTCCCGTTCCGTACACTACTAGTATAGTCCTCGAATGCACCACCATGCTACACTCCAAGGCAGATAGGAGCCCCCATGGAAAACGAACTGCCACCAACCTGCACCATCCCGCGAGCCCGCATCGCCGCGCTGCTCGTGATCGCCGCGCTGCCGGTGCTGCTCACCGCAGCCGCGTTTCCGTTTCTCGGCGATACGGTGCCCGTCCATTACGGATCGAGCGGCCCCGAGGAATGGGGGCCGAAAGCTCGGCTGTTCGTCGTCGCGGGCATACTGACCGCATTCGGGCTCCTCTTCGCCGGCCTCTATGCCGTGATCGAGCACCAGCGTCAAACGGGCCGCGAGGACTGGATCGTTCTCGACGGCTCTCCGAAAAACGTGTTCCCGCTGAGCGTCGTCACCATCATCCTCATGACCGTCGGCCAGACCCTCTACATAGGAGGTGCCTTCGCGTTGGCTTCGCCGCCCGAACTTCCCGTCGATCTGCTCGAGCTGCTTCTCAACGGGTTGTTCGGATTGATCGTTGCGTCTCTGGTGGGATGCGCCCTGTACATGCTCATCACCGGCAAAGGGCTCGCCGGAGTCAACTTCCAGCCCAAACCGAGCGAGCTCGAGCGCAGCCTCGGCGCCCCCAAGAGCCAAGCCCGCGCCATCGGAGCGCTCCTCCTCTTCCTCGCCGCCGTCGTGATCGCCGAATGGGCCGTACTGTTCTGGTAGCTCGAGGGCGCACGCCTGCTGTGGTAAAGCGGCCCTTCTCCTTGCGCGCCCCTCCTTGCGCGGCGACAAAATCTCCGACCAGGCGAAACGCAATCCGCCGCACAGGAAGAGGGCGCAAGGGGATGCAAAAACGCCCCCGCGAGGGGGGCGTTTTTGCTAGTTGAACGTCTGCTGGGTCTTCTCCAACCCCGAAACGACCAGGGACAGCGCGGCTTGGGCGCCGCGGTCGGTGGCTTGGACGAAATCCTCGGCCGCGTCCTTTTTCGGCTGGGACAGCACCCAGTCCACCACGGGCATGCGTCCCGGCGGGCGGCCGATGCCCACGCGGATGCGGTACCAGTCGCGCGTGCCCAGCTTGTCGCAGATGGAGCGCAGGCCGTTGTGGCCCGCGTGCCCGCCGCCGAACTTCGCGCGCACGGTGCCGGGATCGATGTCGAGCTCGTCATGGATGACGATGAGGTGCTCGGCATCCACGCCGTACGCGTTCATCAGCTGCTTCACCGGCCCGCCCGACGTATTCATGAAACTCTGCGGCTTGGCCAGCACCACGTCGTGGTCGCGATACGCGCCCTTCGTCGTGAGCGCCCCGCACTCCGTCTTCCAATAGCGCGCGCCCACCTCGTCGGCGATGAGGTCCACCGCGTCGAACCCGGCGTTGTGTCGGGTGTGCTCGTATTCCGCGCCCGGATTCCCCAGGCCAACAATCAAAAACATCGCGGCGAAACCCCTACTCGAACAGGGACGCGACGGAGCCGTTGTTGTAGACGTTGCTGATGGTCTTGGCGAACAGCGGGCCCACGGACAGCACCTTCACCTTGCCGGTCTGGCGCTCGAGCGGCACGGGCACGGCGTTCGTCACCACCACTTCCTCGATGATGGAGTTCGCGATGCGGTCGTACGCCGGGCCGCTGAACAGGCCGTGCGTCGCACATGCGTACACCTTCTCGGCGCCCTTCGCCTTGAGCGTGGTGGCGGCGGCCACCAGCGAACCGGCGGTGTCAATCATGTCGTCGTTGAGGATGCACACCTTGCCCTGCACGTCGCCGATCAGCGCGGTGATCTCGGCCTGGTTGTGCTTCGGACGATCCTTGTGCATGATGGCGATGTCGCAGTCCATCATGGTGGAGAACTTCTTGGCGGCCTTCGCACGGCCCACGTCGGGCGACACGACGCACAGCTTCTCCTTGTCCAAACCCATGCTGGAGAAGTAGTCGACGAAGATGGGCATAGCCGTCATGTGGTTCACCGGCAGATCGAAGAAGCCCTGGATGGCGTCCTGATGCAGGTCGATGGTGATGACGTTGTCCACGCCCGCGGCGGCCAGCAAGTCGGCCACGAGGCGCGCGGTGATAGGCTCGCGCGGAGCCGCCTTGCGGTCCTGGCGCGCGTAGCCGTAGTGGGCCACAACCGCCGACACGGAGCGGGCCGACGCGCGCTTCGCGGCGTCCACCATGATGAGCAGCTCCATGAGCGCGTCGTTCACGTCGTACTCGGCAGACCCGCACACCGACTGGATGAGGAACACGTCCGCGCCGCGCACGCTCTCCTGGTAGCGCGCGTAAATCTCGCCGTTCGCAAACTTCTCAAGCTTGACGTTGCCCAGCGAGACGTTCAGATCCTTCGCAATCTCGTCGGCAAGCTCGGGGTTGACCGACCCCGAGAACAAGGCCATGCTCTTCTGCACTTCCGTCATGTGCGCGCTCCTTCGCTTCACCCTGGGGCCGCCGCACCGCGCAGCCGTCGCCCCCTGTCTCATGCGGTCTATTGTATCCGCAGGTGACCCGCGCGCACAGGGGCAACTTCCCCATCTTCGCAGATTGACCGCAGAAGCGGCGGGGACGCGCCCTACGACGCGTCGCGGCGCTCGTCGATCAGACTTTGCAGTTCCTGCTTGGAGTGGACGCCCACCTTCGTGTAGACGTTGCGGATGTGACTCTTGGCCGTGTTGAACGAAATGCCCAGATCATTGGCTATGAACTCGATGGTGCGTCCCTTCCCCAGCAGGAACAGCACATCGCGCTCGCGCGTCGACAGCCCCGCCTGCTCGGCAAGTGCGTTGCAGCTCTTCGTCCACGTGCCCTCGCGCGGCGCGCCGTTGCCGGGAGCGACCCCGCCACCGGGCGCGCCGTCCCGGGTCATGTCGTTCGGGAAGAAATCGCCGGTTGCCTGGTTCGTCCGAGCGTTGCGCGTCTTCTTGAGCGCCGAGCCGATGGTGCGCTCGTTGAGAATCACCATCGACACCATGAGCAACACGAACACCATGCCCATGGCCAGCGCCACCATGTTGTTGGGGTTCTCCGCCAGCATGGGCGCCAGCGACGACCCCGTGAACCACCCGACGGTGGTGCCCGCGGCCGACGCGCCGCGGCCCCATCCGAACACGCGCGTGTACGACAGATCGGTGCGGTTGGCCACGTTGGCCAACAAGCACCATACCATGAGGATGAACAGGTTGTACGCGATGCTCACCAGCTCGTTCTGGATGACCCCCAAGCCGCCGAACAGCGGCACCACCAAGTTGCCCAGGCAGGTGAGGATGATGATGGGATAGTACAGCTGGCTGATGTCGAACTCGCGCACGAGCAGGCCCACGAACACGAACAACAGCACCGCGACGCATCCTGTGGCGAACACGATGATCACGCCCTGCTCCACCACCGCCGACGGGGGCTGTTGCAGCACCATGAACCCCTTGATCACGCCCGCGATCACCGAGAACACCGACACCGCCACCACGAGCCGCATGAAGTACCCGCGCGGCAGCTCGCTCATCGGTACCACATCTTCCACCGGCTCGGCGTGCCCGCGTGCGGCCGCCATGGTGAACGCCACCGCAACCAGCGGCAAGCTGGCCGTGAGCAGCAGGCCCGCCGACCGCGGAATGCCGATGCACACGAAGTACAGCATGCCCGCGAAGATGAACGACCCGGCCGTGTACATGAACGCCTGGCGCGCATCCACCGTGCGGTACACCGACCCCAGGCGCAAAGCCACGAACGCGGTGCCCACGCCGGTGAGCGCGCAGCCCGCGATATAGGGAAGACTCTGCGGGCCGAGCGGGACCGACCAGGAAACGAGCAGCGTGGAGAGCGTCGCGACGCCCGCCATCGAAACCACGAGCAGACGCGATTCGACGATGCGCCCGGCCGTCCGATGGAACACGCCCGCCACGATGAGCACGATGCCCAACGCCGTGGTGGAAGCGAGGTACATGGCCAGCAGCGGATCGCTTCCCATGGTGGTGTTTGCGCGATCGAACAGCACATCGCTGTTGTAGCACAGGAAAATCCACGCGTAGTACGCGCCGAACCCCAGGAACTTCATGCTGGGCCACTGCTTGTCCAGATCGTCCAGCAACTGCGAGAACGAGAGCCGGGCACGCGCGTCCCCCTTCGCGCCAACCTTTCCCATATGCGTCAGTCTCCTCCCCCGCATGGCGGGTTCCCCTTGCGCCCCTGCGATCAAGACCTCATTCTAACGGTTCGCCAGCTCGTCCTCTACCACCTCAACCGGGATGACGTCCCTTTTCGGAAGGAACGGAAGCGTGATGGCGTGCATCGGGCAGGCGTCGGCGCAAGCGCGGCACTTCGTGCACTCGTTGAGCGGCGCGGACGTTTCCGGATGATGCAGGTCGATGCCCTCGGGACAGGCGTCGGCGCAGCGATGGCACGGCTCGCCCTTCGTGGAGCGCAGACACGCCTCCTCGTCGCTCCTGGGTCGAAACGTCCTGTTCAGCCGCGCCACGAGCGACAGCAACGCCCCCAGCGGACAAAAGCGGCTGCACCACTTCCGCAGCACCACCACCTCAATCACGAGCATGGCGGGGAACACGAGCAGCGACAGCGCCACCTCGTTGAACTGGAACAGACGCCACAGCGCCACGATGGTGGCGAACGTGAGCCCCACCGGGCAGATGAGGCAGAACACCGGGAAGCCGAAGACGGCGGCCGAAAGCACGGTGCCGCCCAGAATCCAGTTGCGCGAATCGGCCACGCCGCCGCGCTCGCTATCGGGAATGCCGAGCACCCCGCCTTCGCGCTTCGCCCGCTTCTCCTCCGGCGACTTGAGTCCGAACAGACGCCGCAGCAGCGGCACCGGGCACCCCCACGCGCAGAACGCGCGGCCGAACACGATGACCAGCACCACGCCCACCACGAGCGCGATGAGCATCGGCGGCACCACGGTTTTGCCCGCAAGGGCCGCCTCCACCGCGCCGAGCGGGCACAGCGCCGCAATATCGTAGACACCCCAGGCCGAAGGCGTGCCCGTGCCGGTATGGAGGGCCAGGCCCAGGCACACGAGCCCGATCACCGCCACGGCGGACAGCGTGCGCAGCAGCTTCGCGTTGCGTTTCATCGTGCGCTCATCTCGCTCTCATCCTCGACGACCGTCGTGCCCATCACCGCGTAGCGGCTCGGGCTGACCACCACGATGCCACGGCGCGTGCCGCCGGAGAAGCTGCGGTACACGAGCGCCGGACACACGTCCTCGCACACGCCGCAGCCGTTGCACCGGCCCGCGTCCACCACGGGATGGCTGCTCGCGTCGAGCGTGATCGCCTCGAACGGGCAGGCCTTCTGGCACTCGACGCATCCCTGAAAGTACGCCACGCAGCGATCCTTCTGCACCACTGCCACGCCCACCTTGTCCGTCTCGGGATCGAAGGAGCCGATGGCACCCGTCGGGCATACGCGGGCGCAGTCGCCGCAGAAGTCGCAGCTGCCGCGATGGAAGTTCAGCACGGGCGTGCGCGCTTGCAGGAGCCCGTCGGCCACGTCGGCAATCCCGATGACGTCGGTGTGGCAGACGCTCCGACAGCGGTCGCACTTCAGACACGTCGCCTGCAGGCGCAGCTCGTCCTGCGCTCCCGGCGGGCGCAGGAGATCGGTTTCGGCCGCGCCGTCGAGGGCACGCACCGTGCCGCCGAACGTCGCGAACGCCGCCGCCGATCCGCAGAACCCCACGAATGCGCGACGCGAATACTCGCTCATGGTCGTTGCGCCCCGCTCTCTTAGGCCGCCCGCGCGCACAGCGCGAGGATCTCGCCTTCCAGCTTGAGGAAACCCTCGGTCACGTCGGCGATGCCCCGGTAGAAGCCCGTGCGTGCATACGCGCGCACGTCGGCGCACAGATGCGGCACCCACGGCGCGAGGTGCTCGTCGTAGAAGGCGCGCTGCTTCACGCACAGCTCTTCGTAGCGCGCCTCGTCGCCCGCTTCGAGCGCCGCCTGCGCCCGTTCCACGAGCTTGGCCATGAACTGGAATTCAAACGACAGGTGATCTTCGGGCGTGGTGTTGTCCGCCGGCAGATCGAGCTCCTCGCCGCGGTAGAAGGCGAGCACGGCGTCGCGCGCATCCTGCATGAGCAGGTGCTCTTCACTCGTGTACACCGATTCGTACGGCGGCGCCGTCATCTGCTCGTACATGCCCGCGCACAAGAACACGCGCGCGTAATCGACGGCCAGCTCTTGGCGCGTGCCGGAATCGCGATGCCGCAAATACTCCTTCACCTGGGCGTATCCGCCGCCCACGTACTCGTCGTCAAGCGGCAACGCCTGCGTTGCCACTGTTGCTATCTGCTCGTCGGTCAGTTCCAACTTGTAGACGCTCGCGAGGAATTCGTAGAAACCCTTGCGCGCCGCGTTCACCGCAGCCACCTCTTCGCGCTCATGCTGTTCCATCACAGCCCCCTTGCTCTCACGCTCGACGCCCGGCGGCGCCGCTTTGGCAGCGCCGCCGGAGCGAACCTACAGTACGATGCCGAAGTAGTTGGCGATGGCCGTGCCCACCATCCACATGACGGCGCGGAAGGCGATCGAACCGATGATGCCGCCCGCGAAGGCGATGCCCGCCATCGTGACCGCCGATGCGGGCTTGCTGCGGCCCAACCATCCGCACACGAGCGGGGCCACGCCGCCGCACACGACGGCCACCCAGAACACTGCCGCCGCCGAACCCGTCGCCGCGCCCGAGATGAAGCCGAACGCCAGGCCGAACGCGAGCGCCAGCAGGCCGCCGATCACGGTTTCCACGCCCGCCAGCTTGATGGCCTCGACGCTTTCCTTCTTGACGGCCGCAAGCAGCAGGTACAGCGCCAAACCGCTCGCCGCGCCGAAGCCCATATAGCCCAGCGGCAGCGTGATGGTATTCCACGTGGTGCGGGCGTCCATCATGTAGGAGTAACCGCTCGCGAAGCTGAACACGATACCGATGACGGCGGCAAGCACGGCAACCGCCTTGCGCGCGCCCGCGCCGGCCTGGCGCTTCAGCAGGATCAGATACACGGCCACGCACACGATGAACAGGCCGATGAGCAGCGCCTCGAGGAAAATGCCCGGGGTGGGATGCCCCAGCACGGCCATGATGCGGTCGGGATGCGACAGGTGCGTCACCGACGCGATGCCGCCCGCGACGGCCAGCACCAGGGCAACGACGGAGGCCAGGAAGTTCGTATTCTTCGTACATCCTCGCACCTCGTCTACGGCCACGCCCACCGACACCCACGTGCCGCAGCTGGCGATGGCAGTGAAAAGAACGAGGGACCATTGGATATCCATGCTACTCAGCCCCTTCCATCCACTCGCCATGCATGCTGGTCATGATGTACTTCGTGCACGGGTTGTTGCCCACGTTCGGAAGCTCGTGGATGTCCGCTGCATCGTACTTCGCAAGCTCCTGGGACACGTCCGAATTCGGGTCGTCGAGGTCGCCGTAGAAGCGGGCGCCGGCGCTGCAGCTCTTCACGCAGGCGGGAAGCTCGCCGTTCGCGGTCAGGTGGCCGCACAGCGTGCACTTCTCCACCGTTTGAGACGCCTTGTTCCAATCGCGCACGCCGTAGGGGCAGGCCATCATGCAGTACTTGCAGCCGATGCACTTCTCGCGATCGATGAGCACCACGTTGTTGCCGTCGCGGTAGCTTGCGCCCGTCGGGCACACGTGCACGCACGGCGCGTCGGCGCACTGCTGGCACATGGTGGGCAGCGGATAGCGGACCATGTTCGGGTACTCGCCGAACGGGCCGCGCTGCAGCATCTTGTTCCAATGCTCGCCCAGGGCGATGTCGTTTTCCATCTTGCACGTGATCTCGCAGGAATAGCAGCCCGTGCAACGGTCGAGGTTCACCACAATGCAGTTATGCGCCATAATCGAACACCTCCTCGGTGGGATCGCTCGGCTGCGGCATCCAGGGCTCGAACTGCTCGGGCTCGGTCCACACGCCTTCCGGAGCAGCGGCGTCAGGCGTTACCTTCACCTGGAAGCCGCGCAGGGTATAGGTGCCGTACTCGGGGTTGTACGGCTCGTCGTTCTTGGTCAGCACGTTGATGTTCATCACCTTGTACGCGCGCTCGGGGTCCGAATCAAGCAGCTCGGGAGCCCAGAAACGCTCCTGGTACACCACGCCCTTCGCAATGGCGGTGGTCACGCGCGCCTTGCCGTGCGTCTCGCCGCGACGGCTGGCAATCGTGCACCACTGGCCGTCTTCCACGCCGTACTTCGCCGCGTCCTCGGGATGAATCCACAGCTCGGGCACGGGGTAGATCTCGCGCAGGTAGGGAATGTTGCGCAGCGTGCCGTGGTGGTACATAGGCAGACGGCCCTCGGTCAGCACGAGCGGGTACTCGGTGTCGGTCAGAGGGCTTTCCGCCGGCTCCTTGTAGTAGCACAGCGGCTCGTAGTCCTTGGATGCCGGCTCGAGCACGAGGTTCTTCTCTTCGAAGCACTGCGACCAGGGGAACCCGGTGCGGCCGAGGATGGTGTTGGATTCGCAGTACACCTCGCACTTCTTGGACGGCGTGCCGAAGCCCTTCGCCTTGCCCGTAGCCTCGTCCACGGCCTTGTACGTGTAGTAGGTGCGGTACTCGTCCTCGGTGCACCACTCGAACACGCCCTTCGCCGCGGCCTCTTCCCACGTCATCTCAAGCTTGTTCAGGTGCAGCTTCTGCTTTTCGTACTCGTTCTTGTACAGGGGGATGCCGTTCGTACCCTCGGCCGTGAACGCCTCCTGCGCGTGCACGTTGCCCATCTCGGCCATTTTCTGCACGATCTGCGTCCAGATGAGCCCCTCTTCCACGGTCTCGAACAGGTGCGTCACGGCCTGGCGGATGACGATGGCGTTGAGCTGCGGAATGACGAGGTTCGTTTCCAGCCACTCAGCCGACGGCAACAGCATGTCGGCGCACAGCGCCGAGAACGCCGTGGGATACAGGAAGATATGGCAGACGAAGTCCAGGTTGGGCACGATCTCGTCCAGGCAGCTCGCATTGCCCAGCACCACGTGCTTGTTGCCGGAGCGCTCGAACCACGCGTGAATCTGGTACGGGTCGCCGTCCTTCATGGCCTTGAACACGGCGGGGATGAACGCCATGTCCCAGTCGAGCAGGCCCTTGTGCTCCTGCACGCCCAGACGTTTGAGCATCTTCTCCTTCTTGAGGAACCGCGGCGTGTTGGGAATCTGGTCGCGCGCCGGGCAGGCCTTGAAGCTTTGCAGCATGGCGCCGGGCTTCTGCACGTTGCCCATGAGGTATTCGAGGTTGAGCGCGCCCAGGGCGCACTGCTGAGACTGCTCGTACTGGTCGATCGGCACGCCCTGCATGAGGCCGGACTGTCCCGTGGTGTAGATCTCCAGGGCTTTCTCGATCTGATCCTCGTCGAGCCAGCAAATCTCGGCCGCCTTGGCCAGGGTGAATTCCTCGACGCTCTCCTTGAGCAGCTGACCGCCCGTGGGGTACTGCACGCCGTCGATCTCGTACGTGCCGAACAGCGGCGGCTCCACGCCCTCGTTCAGGGGGTACTCGAGCACGACGGGCTTGTTTTGCGCGGGGTCCCAAATGACGTAGTCGGCATCGGTGCCCTCGAGGCCGCATTCCGTGGGCTTGAGCGTGAGGCGCGTCTTGGGATTCACGAGGTAGGGCATGTTCGTCCACGTGGTGCAGAATTCCTTATCGTACTTCTCGTGGTCGATGATCCACTTCGTCCAGGCCATGAGCAGCGCCGCATCGGTACCGGGGCGGATGGGCAGCCACACGTCGGCCTTCGCGGCATCCATGGTCATGCGCGGGTCGATGACGACGGTCTTCAAGCCCTTCTCGCGCACGCGCAACTCGGCCAGCGCGCGGCCGCCAGTAGCCACCGAGCTGTTCGCCGGGTCGGTTCCCCACAGCACCACCGAGTCCACCGGGGAGTCGGTGAAGTAGTAGTCCCAGCCGTTGGAGTCGCTGAAGGACAGGTTGTTGGGCTTGCCCATGCCGTTGGACAGCTGCGAGGCACCCATGCGGGGCAGGTAGCACTGCGCGCAGCCGGGCTCCCACACGTTCGGGGTGTTGATGGCTTCGCCGAAGCGCTTCACGTTGCTGAAGTGGGGGTTGCCGCCACCGCCGGTGGACACGGCCACGCATTCCGAGCCGTACTTCTCGTCGATCTCGATGAGCTTCGTGGCAATCTCGGTGAGCGCCTCGTCCCACGTGATGCGCTCCCATTGGTTCTGCCCGCGCTCGCCCACGCGCCGCATGGGGTACTTGTTGCGGTTCGGATGGTACAGGGCCTGAATGCCGGCCATACCCTTCGCGCACAGACCGCCGCGGCTCATGGGGCTTTCGGGGTTGCCCTCGATCTTGATGACGCGACCGTTCTTCACATGGGCCAGCACGGCGCAGCTCGCAATGCAGGCGCGACAGGCCGTCTTCACGATTTTCACGTCGCCGCCCGTATCGGCATGCGCCGGGTCGACGTGCACGAGGTCGTCGCTCACCGCAACGCCCAGGCCGCACGCAGCGCCCAACGCAGCCGCCGATTTCACGAAGCTGCGCCTGGTGATGGTAGTCTGTGTCATGGTCCCTCCTTCTTTCTCGTCTGTATTCCTGAACGACTATCTCAAATGGAACGTGCGCCCCCGCGCACGGCGGTCGGACAGCGCTTATCCGACCATGGCCAGCATGTGGCGCCCGGCCTCCGTGATGGTCCACGACCCGTTCCATACAAGACCACCCACGGTCTCCAATTTGGAAATGAAGTAGCTGGGATACACCTGCTTCGGCATGACAAGCGCCTCGTTGCCCTCGAGCGCCCGCTCGATGTCGGCCTTCGAGGCACCCGCACGGCAGCGGTCGAGCACGAGGGCGTATGCCTGCGCATAGCATGCGGGTTCGGCGCGCAGCACCTCGTCGAAGCGCTTTGCAGGATCGAACCGAGCGAGCGCGGCGCGGCCGTCAGCGGTGGTTTCCACGAGGAAGTCGACGGGCATGTCCTCGGGCTGCGCGTCGGGCGCGCATGCGGGCTCGGGAACCTCCTCGGCCGCGACGCCGCCGCATTCGACCATGATCCACAACAGGGTGTGCGCGGTTTGCGTGCTGAGTTTGAGCTCGGGACGCTCGGCGATGAGCGCCTCCGCGTCGCGGTAGGGCATGCGCGTTTCGCAGACGGCGAGGCAGGCGCACAGGGCGAGCGTGTTCGCGCGGTTCGCCTCAAGACGCTTGACGATGGCCTCCACCGCGTCGTCGGCGTGCGGCGCCGCGGCCTTCGACGTTTCCTGATCCATGGTTCCCTCGTTTCCGCTCGTTCGTCATCGGTATCGAGCGGCTTTACCTTACGGCGCGCCGAGCAGCGGAGAAACGTCCGTTGTTCGTGAAATATCTCATCGGACCCGGATATTTATGGGTGAGCGCAGCGCGGCAACGCCCACCAATAATGGATGAGTGAAGGGGTTGAGCTGGGAAGAGAGGAAGCGGTGCTCCGATTGCGCCCTAGCGGGCGGCGCTTTCGTCGTAGAAGGCGACGATGCTGCTCATGAGATCCTCGTCGAGGATGAAGCAGGCTTGCTTGTCCATGTGCTCGGCGCGCCAGGCGTTCATGAGGTCGGCGTTGCTGGCGCCGTCGTTGGCGTCCCAGTACGCGTAGTAGGCTTCGTTGAAGGCGTCGATGTTGGCGCGCGCCTCGTCGGAATAGTAGAGGAAGCTGTGCCCACGGTCCTCGAATTCCACGAAGGTGAAGCGCGGGTCGTCGCCGAACGCCGCACGATAGCGCTCGACGCCCGTCGCGGGCGGCACGGTGCCGTCGTTGGCGCTGTGCAGCACGAGCACGTGCGCCGACGACGAGGCGAACCCTCGAACCGCGGACGAGTCCGCGTACGCGCCGAACTTGAGATGCTCGTACAGCGAAAGGTACGGCAGCAGCAGGTTGATGGCGTCGCCCGCCATCTGGCGCCCTTCGCTCTCCAGCATGGCCGCCGACGTATCGAAGCCCGCCACCGACACCACGGCGCTCACCTCGGGATGATCGACCAGCACGCTGCCCACGGCATAGCCGCCCCAGCTGTGGCCGAACAGCATGATGGGAAGATCGCCCAGCTCATCGCTCTGCTCCACGGTGTCGAGCGCATGGCCGAGGTCGATGACGGCCTGCGGCAGGCCGCCCACCGCATCGCCCTCGCTGCGGTCGTTGCCGGTGCCGTCGTAGGCGAACACCGCGTAGCCGCTGCGCGCGAAGCAATCGGCCACGTCCATGTACGAGTTGCAGCCGCCGCCCAGCCCGTGCGCGATCACCACGACGCCCTTCGCGCCCACACCCGATTCGTCCATGCCGGCATCCGCGTGCGTGAACAGGTAGCTGGCAAGCGTCTGCCCCCGGTCGGACGCGAAGGAAGCCTCGCGCACGCTCAAGCCGGGGAACTCGTCCGCCGTACGCTCCATGAACGCGGCCGATTGCAGCCGCGAACCGAAGTTGCTCTCGTACACGTACGCCGAGATGCCGAACGGCACCACACCAACCAGGAGCACCGCCGCCACCGCCACAACCACAAGCGCGATGCGCCTTATACGAAACTTCCGTGCCGACCCGTTCTCCATGCCCCCGCCTTCACCGCCCCATCTCGTGACCTTCAGTATACACGTAACACACGGCACGCGATCTTCCCCTGAATGCATTGCTTTATAGGTAAAAGATGCTATGCTGTACGTACAGCAACCATGATGGGAGGACGTATGGCATCGGATACCGTGCAGATCAATGCGCGTATCAGCCGTCCGCTCAAAGAGCGCGGCGATGCAGCATTGGAGCGCGCCGGCTACTCGCCGTCGCAGGCGATACGCAAGCTCTGGGACTTCGCGGCGAACAATGCACACAACCCGCGCGCCATCCAAAGCCTGTTCGGAGCGGAAGAGGAATCGGCGCAGCGCGATGCCGAAGAGGAACGCGCTCGAAGGCGGGAGGCGATACGGAAAGACATGAACATCGTCGCCGATGCATACGAGCGTTTTGGAATCACGCCTTCGGATTGGACGACGAACGCATCGTATGAAGAGATGCGCGACTACGCCTTGCTCGAACGCCTACGGGAACGAGGTCTCGATGGCTAGCCAGCAATCTTCCCTTCTCGTCGACACGAACGTCTGGCTCGACTGCTTTCTGTCCAACCGTCCAGGGCATGATGAAGCGATCGCCCTCGTGCTGTTCGCTTACGAGCACGAATACCCGCTCTTATATCCTGCCGCTATCCTGAAAGACGTGTTCTATCTCACCGCAAACGCATTCAAGCGCGATATACGCAACGAAACTGGGAAGCTCACCCAACGTGAAGCGGCGGCGGCAACCGAAATCGCCTGGGGATGCGTCAACAGCATGCGCGAGCGAGCTACCGGCGTAGGGGCCGACGAATCGGATCTATGGACGGCGTGCAAGCTTCGCAGCATTCACAACGACCTCGAGGACAACCTGATCGTCGCCGCTGCACAGCGCGCGAACGCAACGTATCTCATCACCAACGACGAGACACTCATCAAGCACGCACCCGTAGCTACGCTCACGCCCAACGATGCTCTCGCGTTGCTGCAAACGATGGAATAGCGTTACCCCTGCTGTTCGCGCTTTTTGGCGGCCCAGCCGGGGATTTCGCGCTGCTCGGGACGGGTGAGCGCGAGTGCGTCGGCCGCGACGTCCTTCGTGATGGTGGAGCCGGCGCCGATGATGGCGCCCGCGCCGATGTTCACCGGGGCCACCATCATGGTGTCGCTGCCCACGAACGCGCCGTCGCCGATGGTGGTGGCGTGCTTCTTCTTGCCGTCGTAGTTGCAGGTGATGGAGCCGGCGCCGATGTTCACGTCCTCGCCGATGGTGGTGTCGCCGATGTAGGACAGGTGCGGCACCTTCGACCCCTTGCCCACCGTGGACTTCTTGATTTCCACGTGCGTGCCGGCCTTCGCGCCCTCGCAGAGGTGCGCGGCGGGACGCAGGTAGGCGCGCGGGCCGCAGGTGGCGCCGTCGTCAACCTGCGCTTTCACGGCCACCGTCTCGTCGATCACGCAGCCGCGACCCACCACGGTGTCGGTGAGGCGCGAATCAGGGCCGATCACGCTATCCTCGCCGATGCTCGTCGCACCCATGAGCGTGACGTTCGGCAGCAGCTCCACGTCCTGCTCGATGGTGACGTCGGGGCCGATCCACACGAGCTCGGGGTCCACCATGGTCACGCCGGCGGCCATGTGCGCGCGGTTGATGCGGCGCTGCAGGAGCTTCGTGGCCTCGGCCAGCTGGATGCGCGAGTTCACACCGAGGCACTCGGCAACGTCGTCGCAGGCCAACGCCAGCACCGGACGGCCCGCGTTACGGCAGATTTCCAGCACGTCGGTGAGGTAGAACTCGCCCTGCGCGTTGTCGTTGCTCACCTGCTCGAGCGCGTCGAACAGCGCCCGCGCATCGAAGCAGTAGAACCCGGAATTGCACTCGCAGATGGCGGCCTCCTCGGGCGCGGCGTCCTTCTGCTCCACGATGCGCGCCACGGCGCCGTCGGCGTCGCGCACGATGCGCCCGTAGCCGAACGGGTCGTCAAGCTCCATCGTGAGCACCACCACGGCCGCGTCGTTCTCCTCGCGCACGGCCACGAGTCGCGCGATGGTATCGGACGTGATGAGCGGGCAATCGCCCGACAGCACCACGAGCGAACCGTCGAAGTCGGCCAGCGCGTCCTTGCACACGGCCACGGCACCCGCCGTGCCGTTCTGCTCGGTCTGCACCACGGTCTGCGTGTCGGCGACGAGCGGTTCCACCTGCTCGCGCGCGTGCCCCACCACGGACACCACGCGCTGCACGTCGGCGGCGCGCGCCGCGTCCACCACCCAGCGGACGAGCGGTTTGCCCAGAATCTCGTGAGCCACCTTCGGCTTCTTGGACTTCATGCGGGTACCGGCGCCCGCGGCCAACACGATAGCGGCAGCTTCCATGGTGCTCCTTCGCAACGTAGCTCTCTTCGTCAACCTTGTTGTCAGCTCTTCAGCTCTTCACGTCCGCACGCGGCGTCTGCGCGAAAAGTATAGCGCAACGGGAGGTCTAGCGTTTGTCTTCGCCGGAACCGCCCGCCATGCCGATGGCATCCTGACCCTCGCGGCGCAGGGCATCGCGCAACCGTTCCTTCTCGCCGGAACGACGCAGCGCCTCTTCGACGCTGATGAGCGGCGGCTCGCCCTCGTGGTCCTCGAACTCGCGCTGCACCTTCTCCAGCAGCTCGTCCTCGCCCTCGTCGCGCAGCACGCGCACCACCTCGTCGCGGATGGCCTCGCGCACGTCCCCGATGGAGCCGCCGCCCAGCAGGCCCGTCGGGCCCAGGTCAACGGCGATCTCGAACACGCCGGAGTGCTTCTTCACCAGCTTGAAGTCCTCGATCTCGGCATCGTCGATGTCGTGCAGCATCTGCTCGCTTTCGTGCACGGCGTCGCGGTCGGCCGTCTGCAGGTTCTCGTCGTCGGTCTGCATCGACAGGTAAGCCACGCCGCGCTTCTGCGCCGCCTTCGCCTGCAGCATGAGGAACACGAAGCCCAGCACGCCGGCCAGAAGCGACGCCGCCAGAATGGCCAGCTTCGCCGTGGCGATGTGCATCTCGTCGGTGAACGCGAGGTTCGCCACGAAGATGGCCATGGTGAAGCCGACGCCGCCCAGGATGCTCGCGCCCAGCATATGGAACCAGTTCACGTTCTCGGGCAGCGAGGCCAGCTTGCTCTTCACAATGGCGAAGCTCATGAGCATGATGCCCAACGGCTTGCCCAGCAGCAGGCCCAGCATGACGCCGTACAGCACGGGGTCGGTGAGCATGGCGCCGATGTCCATGCCGGCGAAGCTGACGTCCGCGTTCGTGAGCGCGAACAGCGGCAGGATGCCGAAGTACACCCACGGGTACAGGCGGTGCTCGAGGCGCGTCGCGGGCGGCACCACCTGACGCGCCACGCGGCTGAGGTCCTGCACGGTTTCGATGTACGCGCCCTGCGCGATGACGGGCGTTTCAGGCTCGAACGCGTCGCGCGCCTGGCGCACCTTATTGCCCGACCAGGTGATGAAGCCCTTGAGGTTCACGCGCGAACCCGACGGAATGACGAACGCCAGCAGCACGCCGGCGATGGTGGAGTGCACGCCCGACATGAACACGCAGTACCACAGCACCGCACCCACCAGCAGATACGGGATGAGCGAGTAAATGTGGTTGCGGTTCATGAGCACGAGCACCACCAGCACGACGGCCGCCGCACCCAGCCAGAAGATCGACGGGCTGTGGCCGTAGAAGATGGCGATGACCAATATGGCGATGATGTCGTCGGCCACGGCCAACGTGCTGAGGAACACGCGCACGCCGCTCGGCACGCGGTTGCCCAGCAGGGCCAGAATGCCCAGCGCGAACGCGATGTCGGTGGCGGTGGGAACGCCCCACCCCTGCGCCGTCTCGGGGTTCGCGGCGTTGAACACCAGGTAGATGCCGATGGGCGCGATGACGCCGCCGATGGCCGCCATGATGGGCAGCAGCGCTTGGCGGATGTTCGTCAGCTCGCCCACCGTCAGCTCGTACTTCACTTCCAAACCCACGAGCAGGAAGAACACGGCCATGAAGATGTCGTTGATCACGTGCGCAAGCGACATGCCCGCAAACGAGTCGCCGAAGAAGAAGCCCGCTTCGGTGTGCCAAAAGTCGATAAACGCCTCGTACGCGCCCGTGTTCGCGACGATGAGCGCCACCACGGCCGCCAGCAGCATGGCGCCGGCAGCCTTCGTGGACGAGTGCGTGAACTGGATGAGCTTTTTGTATCGTGCCTGATGACCCTGCACTTCTTTGATGAAGATGCGCTGGGTGCCGTCTTGATTCGTATCGGTCATGATGCCCTTTCGGCCTTGTCGTTTGTTGTATTATCACCCAACTACCTGGTGCGTCCGCTCGATTGTTACCCGTTTTTAGAGCGATTTCACAAGCTCGGTTCCTCGGGCCGAGTTCACAAGTCGGAAAATGCCCGGCCAAACTGTCAGGAATTGCGCTATCCTGTACTCATCAGCTTAGGCGTAAGGAGTCGGCTTGGAGTTCGCGTGGAGGGCATATCACCCGATCACTCGCATGACCAGGCGCGACGTCTGCGACCGAGCTGTTTTTTTATTCGCCACGAGGTAAGAGGTGATCGCTATGAGCATTACCGTCACCGGACGCAAAATGCCTGTAACCGACGCACTGCGCGAGTACGCCGAGGAGAAGATCGGCAATTCCATGAAGGTCATGGATATCGACCCGCTCGTAGCCGAGATCGTGTTGTTCGTTGAGAAGAACCCTGCCAATCCTCGCCCTGCCGTCTGCGAAGTCACGCTGCGCACGAAGGGCCACATCATTCGCGTTGAAGAGCACGAAGAGGATATGTACGCCGCCATCGACGTCGCCGCCGCCAAGGTGGTTCGTCAGCTGCGCAAGTACAAGACGAAGGTGGTCGACCGCAAGCTGCGCGCCGCCGACGAGACCATCCGCATCGAGCCTTCCGCCGCCGGCGAGCTGGACGTTGACGGGCTCATGGAAGAACTTTCCGATGACGAAGTGGTGCGCGTGAAGACGATCGAGTTCGAGCCGCTCACCGAAGAGGAAGCGCTCGTGAAGATCGACCTGCTCGGTCACGACTTCTTCGCCTACACCGACCGCGACAGCGGCCTGGTGAACGTGCTGTACCGCCGCGACGACGGTGGATACGGCCTGCTCAAGCAGACGGAGGAATAAGCGCATGGCAACCATCGACACCATCACGAAGATCCTCGAGGAGAATCTCGATATCGACCCCGCCACCGTTGAGCCCGCTTCGACGTTCGATTCGCTCGGCATCGATTCGCTCGACATGGTTGAGCTGATCTGCGATCTCGAAGAGGCCTGCGAAGTGGACTTCGGCGAGCCCGAAGGGCTCGACACCGTCGGCGACCTCGTGGCCTACATCGACTCTTTGTAGGTTCGTACCGCTTACCTGCTGAAGCACGCGAAGGCCCGCCGTTTGGCGGGCCTTCGTTCGTTCGGGGAGGGGTTCGCGGGAACGGGAGCGGCAATGCGGGCCGACCGCTAGGCGATGGCCGCCTTCGCCGCGTTGGCACCGGAGAAGCGGCCGGAGGTGTACGACCAATTGAGGCCGCAGCCGCCCGCCGGGTAGTCGTCGTAGATGAACGTGCCGCAGCACACTTCGCCCGCCGCGTAGAGGTTCTGAATGGGCTGGCCGTCGGTGTCGAGCACCTGGAAGTCGGTGTTCACGCGGTAGCCGCCGAAGCTGCCATGCGTGCACACGCCCATGGTGAGCACGTAGTACGGGGCCGCGGTGAGCGGAATGAGGTTCTCGGCCTTCTTCTTGAATTGGGTGTCCTCGCCCGCGGCAGCAAGCTCGTTGTACGCGTCGAGCGTCGCCTGCGCTGCGGCGCCGTCGATGCCGAGCGCGCTCGCCGCCTCGGCCACCGTGTCGGCTTTCGCGAACATGCCCTGCTCGAGACCGAATTCCAGCTTGGAACGCAGGTCGTCGTCAAGCGACTCCACCATGGCCTGGTCGTACACCGCGAAGAACTTCTGATCGTCGAAATGCGCCACGTCGTAGTAGATGTCGTGGGTCTGGCCCGCTTCGTTCGCGAAGCGCTCGCCCAAGCTGTTTACCCACAGCGCCTTGTTGCTGATGAGCTTCGACTGGCCCGGTTCCACCGGACACGCGAGGATGCCGTTCGTGCCGCCATGGCCCACGTAATCGGCGCCGATGTCGAGGCCCATGCGCAGGCCCTCGCCCGTGCAGCCAACGCCCACCTCCGTGTACACGCCCGTGTAGTCGGGGCAGTACTCGTCGATCATCTCCACGTTGCGGCAGAAGCCGCCGGTGGACACGATGACGCTCTTCGCGTTGTAGCACACCACCGAGCCGTTGCCGCGCTTCGCAAGCACGCCGGTCACCGCTCCGCTCGGGTCCACCACGAGCGATTCCACCGTCGTGCCGAAATGGAACTCGGCACCATGCTCCTGGGCGTACGCCGTCACGGCGCGCAGGGCGTCCATGGCGTTGTTGGCGCAGTTGTGGCCGCGCGGCACCGGGTCTTTGCCCTTCTTCGACACCGTCTCCTTGAAGGGCACGCCCAGCTCGCCCGTCAGCCAGTCGATGGTTTCGCCGAAGTGCTCGGCGCAGAACTTCTGCACGTCGTAATCGAGCTTGTCGCCGCCACGCGACAGGAAGTACTCGAGCAGCCCCGCCGGGTCGTCCTCGATACCCGCGTCTTTCTGCAGCTGCGTGCCCGCGCCGTAGAAGGTGCCGATGGCGAGCGAACTGGAGCCCGCGAGCCACGCCATCTTCTCGAGCAGCACCGTCTTCGCGCCCGCGGCCGCCGCCTGGCCGGCCGCCGTCACGCCGGCACCACCGCCTCCCAATACCACCACGTCGTAGTCAACCGTCTCGTGCGCTTCGGCCGCAGCTGCCTGCTGCGGCGCGCAGCCGAAAAGGCTGCCGAGAGCCATGGTGGCCAAGCCGCCGGTCAGCGCCTGGGCGAACTGGCGACGCGTGAGCGGCATGGCTGCCGCGTTCTTCTTGCTTGTTCCCGTCATGATGGTTCCTTTCCTCCCTGGATGGTGCTTCATGCCCTGCACTCTACGCGCCGTACGCGCAGACCAGAAGCCACCTTCCGGGTGAAAACCGCACGGGGGCGTCCAGATTCACCCGGAAGGTGTGAGGGGGAACAGCGCGCCCAGGCGCGCGTTCGGCCGCGCTCGTATATACTTATTGCCCTACCGTATTCCCTGCATGAATCGAGGATGGATGGCACCTGCGAGCGAAGCCGCTCGAACGAACTCGCTACTCGCCCTGACCGGCGCGTTTCTGCCGTCGTTTTTAGGCCTTGCCGCCACGCGCGTGTGGTTGCAGGTCAACCTGTTCGCTTCGTACACGCAGAGCGATGACGGGTTGTTCACCATCGTCAATAACCTCGCGTACGGGTTGGTCATGGTCATCGGCGCGGCTATTGCGCTGCACAAGCCGTTTTCCAAGAGCGGACGCACCGCGGTGGCGTGGCTCGGGTTTGCCGTCATGACGTTTTCCACCGTGCTCATCTTAGCGGGCAAGGAAACCGGCGCCGTCGAAATCCTGGCGGTGGCAAGCGTGTGCGCCGGCATCGGCGGGGCGCTTGGCGGCGGCATGTGGACGGCAGCCTACGTGCGGCTGGGATTGCGCCAAGCCGTGCTGTACGGGTTCCTGTCGCTGGCGCTCGGATCGCTCGGCGGGCTCGCGCTCAGCTTCGTGCCCGAGGCGCTCAGCTACACGGTGAGCATGTTCATGCCGGCCATCGCGCTTTTGTGCTATCAGCGCGCCATGAAGGTGGATGTGGGAGCGCAGGCGACGCCCGAGCCCGTGTACGACAAAGAGCCGCGTACCACCATGCTGTTCATCTTCGGCGGTCTTGCGGTGTTCGGGCTGGCGCTGGGCATCTCGCGGGGTTTCCCCGCGGGCGAGCCCGTGCCTATGGACGCGTTTCAGCGCATCGTGCATCAGATGGGCGTGGTGATTATCAGCCTGTTCATCATCTGGTGGTTCATCGTGAAGCGCAAGCGGCTGAGCTTCTCGTTTTTGTGGCGTATCGAAATCATGCTCGTGGCCGTGGGCATGCTCATCCTGTCGGTGTTTCCCGGACACTTCACGGGGCTCGCCATTGCCACGGTGAACATCGCCGACACGCTCATGCTGGGCGTGCTGTGGGTGACGCTGCAGGACGTGGCGCGCCACACCACCACCGACGTGTACGCCGTGTACGGGTTCGCCTGGGCCGCGCGCGTGCTGTCGCGCGATGCGGGCCGCGTGCTCATCATGGTGCTGGGAGCGGTGGGCGCATCGTCGTACGCGGTGACGGCCGTCATCGGCATCGTGGTGTTTGCGCTGGCGGCAAGCATGGCGCTGCTGCTGTCGGACGGCATTCTGCGCGTGCGCCCGCTGTTCACCGAAGACGAGGCGCGCGTGCGACGGACGCCCGCGACAACCGCGAGCCCCGGCAACACTCCGGCGGCACTGCCCGAGACGCAGGATGCGCAGAACGCGCATGTTTGGTTTCGCGACGCGTTCGACCTGTCCGAGCGCGAGACCGAGGTGGCGCTGCTCATCGCGCAGGGGCGCAGCAAGGCCTACATCGCCGACGCGCTGTGCCTCTCCGAGAACACCGTGCGCACCCACGCGAAGAACGTGTACGCAAAGCTCGACGTCCACTCCAAACAAGAACTCATCGACCTGCTACAGGAACACGCACAAAAGTAGCAGCGAAAGCGGCAGGCTCGAAGGACGTGCGATTCGCGCTAGAGCAGCTCTTTCAGGGCGCCTACTGAGTAGAGGCTGCCGAAGGCGCAGATGAGGCCTTGCGGGCCGGCGAGTTCGCGGGCCTTCGCGAGCGCGTCGGCCATGTCGCGCGCAACAGAGGGGCTCACGCAGGCCGAGCATCCCAGCATGTCCTGCCCCGTCCAGCGGACGGCGCGCGCCAGATTGGCCGCGGGCAGTGCGCGCGGGTTGTCAGGCGTCACCGTCACGAACGCCGACCCCAGCGGCAGCACCGTTTCCAACATGGCGGGATAGTCCTTGTCCTCAAGCACGCCGATGATGAACACGGGCTTGCGACCGGGGAAGACGTCGCGCAGCGAGTCCGCCAGCGCCTGCGCCCCCTGCGGGTTGTGCCCGCCGTCCACCACGATGGCGGGCGCGCCCTCCCCCGCCTGCACGATCTCGAAGCGGCCGGGCCATGCGGCCGCGGCGATGCCCGACGCGATGGCCTCGTCCGAGATGCTCCACCCGCACGCGCACAGCGCTTCCGCCGCCTCGATGGCCAGCGACGCGTTCGCCGGCTGGTACGTTCCCAGCAGCTTCGTGCGCAGGTGGGCATGACGGCCGTACGAGAAGGGGCGCGTCGGCCCGCCGGGGGCGTCCCATTCCACGTCGTCTACCTGCAAACGGGCGAAGTCGGGCATGGTCATCGGGTCGCCGCACGATGCGGCCGCCGCTTCGACGGCTGCGAGCGCCTCGGGTTCCTGCGGCCACGTCACCACGCGCGAGCCGGATTTGATGATGCCGGCCTTCTCACCCGCGATGGCGCCGAGCGTGGTACCCAGCAGCTTGGTATGGTCGAGGCCGATGCGCGCGATGACGGCCACGTCGGGCGCGGCGATGACGTTCGTGGAGTCGAGGCGCCCTCCGAGACCCACCTCGAGCACGACGATGTCGCAGGCGCACCGCGCGAAGTGCGTAAGAGCTACGGCCGTCATGAGCTCGAACTCGGTGGGATGGTCGGGCATGGCTTCGGCCTGCTCTTTGACGAGCAGGGTCGTCTCGGTCAGCTCGTCAAGCGTGATGTTGGCGCCGTCGACGCGAATGCGCTCCTCGAACGTGATGAGGTACGGGCTGGTGAACAGCCCCGTGCGCAGGCCCGCCGCCTGCAGGATGGACGCGAGGTAGGCGCACGTCGATCCCTTGCCGTTCGTGCCGGCAACGTGCACGAACCTGAGCTTGTCCTGCGGCCGCCCCAAGCGGTCGAGCAGGTCGCGAACGCGGTCGAGCCCCAAGCGGGACTCCATCCAGCGCGGTTCGTTGATGTACGCAATCGGATCGAACGACATACCCAGCCTCCCAAAAAAACACGAACGAGTGTTTCACGTGAAACACTCGTTCCCGCATACGACGATGTTCGGTCTAGCCCTGCGTCAAATACTCCCCGATGCCGGCGGCGGCTCGTTTGCCGGCGCCCATGGCGAGGATGACGGTGGCGGCGCCGATGACCGTGTCGCCGCCGGCGAACACGCCCGGCTTCGACGTGGCGCACGTGCGCTCATCGGCCACGATCAGGTTGCTCGACGTCACCTCGAGCCCCGGCGTGGTCTTCGCGATGAGGGGGTTCGTCTTGGAACCCACGGCCATCACCAGCATGTCGATGTCGATGACGAACTCGCTGCCCGGCACCTCCTGCGGCCGGCGGCGTCCGCTCGCGTCGGGCTCGCCCAGTTCCATGCGCACGCACTCGAGACCGGAAATCCACCCCTTGTCGTCGCCGAGGGCGCGCACCGGGTTCGTGAGCAGCTGGAACTCGATGCCCTCCTGCTCGGCATGGTGGATCTCCTCCGCGCGGGCCGGCATCTCCTCGCGCCCGCGGCGGTACACCACGGTCACCTCGGCCCCGAGGCGTCGCGCCGTGCGCGCGGCGTCCATGGCCACGTTGCCGCCGCCCACCACCACGCACTTTTTGCCGGCGTACACCGGCGTCTCGTACTCGGGGAAGCGGTACGCCTTCATGAGGTTCACGCGGGTCAGCAGCTCGCTGGCCACCATGGTGCCGTTGAGGCCTTCGCCCTCGATGCCCAGATACGCCGGCAACCCCGCGCCCGTGCCCACGAACACGGCATCGAAACCGCGTTCTTCCATGAGCTCGTCGATGTCGTACAGCTTGCCCACCAGCGCGTTCGTCTCGAACGACACGCCGCTGTCGCCCAGCTTCGACACCTCGCGCTGCACGAGATCCTTCGGCAGGCGGAACTCGGGGATGCCGTAGGTGAGCACGCCGCCCACCTTGTGCAGCGCCTCGAACACGGTGATATCGCATCCGCGCTTCGCCAGCTCGCCCGCGCAGGTCAGCGACGCCGGGCCCGAGCCGATAACCGCCACGCGCTTGCCGGCGAGGTCCTTCGACACCGCGCCTTCCGCGCTGCGCCAAATGCTGCAGGCAACCTCGTCGCCCGCGGCGCACTCCTCGCGCAGCTCGTCCATCGCGCGCTTCGCCTCGTCCGGGTGGGTAAACGCCCAGTCGGACGTGAAGCGCTCCAAGCGGCCGATGGCCACGGGTTCGCCGTTCTTGCCGCGGGTGCACACGCCCTCGCACTGCGACTCCTGCGGGCACACGCGGCCGCAGATGGCGGGCAGCGCGTTGGCGCTCTTCACAATGGCGTAGGCACGGGCGAAATTGCCCTGCGCCACCTGCTCGATGAAGCGCGGGATGGGCACGCCCACGGGGCAGCCGCTCACGCACGGCGTGTTCGGGCACTGAATGCAGCGACGCGCCTCGAGCACCGCCTCTTCTTCGCTGTATCCCAACGCCACCTCGTCGAACGTCTTCGCGCGCTCGACAGGATCGAGCTCGGGCATGGGGACGCGCGTCTTCTGCTTGTTCGCTTCGTAGCTCATCCGCGCCATGTTACGCCCCCTCCTCTTCGTTGCAGTCGCGCCCTTCGCGAGCCGCGCTCTCAAACGTGCGATACATGACGCCGCGGCGCATGGCGTCGTCGAAGTCCACCAGATGACCGTCGAAGTCGGGGCCGTCCACGCAGGCGTGCAGATACTCGTCGCCCACCTTCACGCGGCAGCCGCCGCACATGCCCGTCCCGTCGATCATGAGCGGGTTCATGGACACGAGCGTCTTGATGCCGTACGGCTTGGTGGTTGCAGCCACGAACTTCATCATGATGACAGGCCCTACGGCCAGCACGAGGTCGTAGTCGGCGCCTTCGTCGATGCGCTGCTGCAGCGCTTGCGTGACCAGGCCTTTATTGCCGTTCGAGCCGTCGTCGGTCATGATGATCTGGCGCGTGGAGTGCGCGTCGATCTCGTCTTCCAGCAGCACGAGGTCCTTGTTGCGGAAGCCGGTGATGACGTCCACTTCGCAGCCGTGCTCGTACAGCCACTTGGCCTGCGGAAACGCGATGGCCGTGCCCAAACCGCCGCCGATGACGCACGCGCGCTTCGCTCCTTCGAGCTCGGTGGGGTTGCCCAGCGGCCCAGCGAAGTCGAGCAGCGCGTCGCCCGCCTTCATCTGAGCGAGACGCATCGTGGTTGCGCCCACCGCCTGGAAGATGATCGTGATCGTGCCGGCCTCCGGGTCGCAATCGTTCATCGTGAGCGGGATGCGCTCGCCCACCTCGTCGATGCGCAGCATGATGAACTGACCCGGCTTGATCTTCTTCGCAATCTCGGGCGCCCGCACCACCATGCGCGTCACCTCGGGATTGAGCGCCTCTACCTGTTCGATGGGATACACGTCGTCTGCCCTTCTCGTCTCAGATACAAAAGCAGCACCAAGAACGGTGCCGTTTCGTGTAGATGTGGCCGCCAGTATAGCAAATGCGCCGCCGCACCTTTGTTTCGAGCGTGTTTCCATACGGCCAGCGGAAGAATTCCCACGAGAAGGGTTCCCCCGCGCGGCCGCCGACGGCCGTCAGACGCCGCCCACCGGCCCCGTCAACAATCGCCTAACGGGCGCACGCAGCCGATTCACGCGTGAAATGCTGCGTGGTAAGCTGAGGAATCGCCCAGCTCGCGGGTGCGACCACCCGCGCTTCACGTGAAAGAACGCCCGATGGCCCACCTATACTTGCTGCAAAATCATCTCGAGCCCGCGCCCGCCGCCACTCCCATCGCCATCGATCAACCGGTGGTTGAGGTGCTCAGCTCGCAGGAGATCACCGAGGCGCGCTTCCTCAGCCCCGACATGCAGGAATCCCTGCGCTCCATCTCCACGGTGGAGAACACGTACCTCGACGTGTTTCCGCACTGCCTCATCGGCTCCTTCGCCGTGCCCGACAAAGAGCACGTGCTGTCCGACCCGCTGTGCTTCGCGTTCTACCTCGACGCCACCCACCTCGTGTTCCTCGACGACGGCACCACGTGCGTGCGCATCCTCGACACCATCGCGTCGTACCACATCGTGAAGAAGCCCACGGTGGCCCACTGCCTGTTCGAGTTCATGAAGCTACTCGTGAAGAACGACCTGGCGTTTTTGGCCGATCTCGAAGATCGCATGGAAGACGTGGAAGAGGCCATCATCGACCGCGGCATGGACGCGAGCACGCGCACCATGCTGACGTTTCGCCGCAAGCTGCTGCGCATCGACACGTACTACCAGCAGCTCGTGGACATGGCCAGCGGCATTGCCGAAAACGAGAACAAGCTGCTCACCCACGAGGAAAGCCGCCTGTTCCTCGTGCTCGAGCGCCAGGCCGAACGCCTGTTGAAGCGCTCGCTCACGCTCAAGGAGTACAGCCTGCAGCTGCGCGAGCTCTACCAGACGCAAATCGACCTGCAGCAGAACAACACCATGCAGTTCTTCACGGTCATCACCACGCTGTTCGCGCCGCTCACGCTGCTCACCAGCTGGTTCGGCATGAACTTCGCGAACATGCCCGGCCTCGATTGGCGATGGGGCTACGAGACCATCATCGTGGTGTCGGCCATCATCGTGGTCATCGAGATCATCATCTTCAAGCGCAAGAAGTGGCTATAGCTTACAAAGGATCGGTCCCCGGCTCAAGAATATCCAAGTAAGGCTGGAACACGAAGCGCTTGTTTCTTTGCGAGCGAGGCGTCGCATCCTTGAGAATGCCGAGCGCGCACAGATTGTCGATTACGCTCTTCGCCGTAGGTTCGGAAACCGCCAACAACTTCGCCGCTTTTTGCTTCGTGACGGAAGGCGACTCGAAGAGATAGTCAAGCAATGCAGCGTGGTTCGCGCTCAAACGCGCTTCGTTGATGCGCCGGATACCGTCGTTTTGCAGAGCGATGATCTTTTTCGCAGATGCAACGCCTTCCTCAGACGTCTGCGCAATGCCCCGCAGGAAGAACGCAAGCCATTCCTCCCAAGCGCCCTTCCGTCTCACGTCCATGAGTCGATCATAATATTCCTGCCGATTCCGCTTGAAGAAATAGCTCAGATATAAAACCGGTTTCGAAAGCACTCCCTCATTGCACAGCCAAAAAGCGATGAGCAAGCGCCCCATTCGACCGTTTCCATCGAGAAACGGGTGGATCGTCTCGAATTGCGCATGGATGAGGCCGATTTTGACGAGCGTCGGCAGATCCGTGTGGCTATAGAAGAAGGATTCGAGATCCCCGAGCGCCTGGTGCATGTCCTCAACCGCAGGCGGAACGTACGCCGCTTCGTTTAATGTGCATCCTTGAGCTCCGATCCAGTTCTGCGAATGTCTAAATTCGCCGGGTGTTCGCTCGCTTCCCCGACCAGTCGCCAACAATCGCGCATGAATCTCGCGAAGCAACCTAAGGCTCAAAGGAAATTCACGCAAGCGGTCGAGCCCGAAGTTCATGGCTTCGATATAGTTCGCGACCTCAAGGGTGTCGTCGTTGAGACGGCTTTCCTCGATGGCAAGCACGTCCTGGAGGGACGCCTGCGTGCCCTCGATCTGCGAACTGAGAAGCGCTTCTTTTTTCACATACATCGAAACGAACAGGTCGGGATTGGGAAGGACCTGCGTCACGCCATCAAGCCTGCCCAACTTGCGATCAGCTTCGGATAGCAAGCTCATCAACTCAGACGAGAACACAAGCGGAGGCTCGGGAGGCAGAGGGTTGGGCACAAACGCACGATAGCCGCTCGGCTGCATGACGTACCGTCCTGAACGGTTCGATATCCCCATCGTTTGCCACCCTTTCACGCATAACGAGACAATGTTCGAAAGTCTATCGTACATATCTTTCATAAAAGACGAATAACGAAAGAAATCATCGATTTTCTTTCGTTAAGAGAAGAAAAGAGGCGCTAACGAAAGAGAACTTTCGTTAGCGCCTCGAAAAGCACGATAAGGCTACGGCTATAGCAAATGCGGCTGCTCCACGTGCTCGGGCTCGGGGGCTGCGGCGGCTTCCGCAGCGGCTGCGGCTTCGGCGCGGGCGGCGGCGCTTGCACGCAGCAGCTCGCCGAGGGTGGCGAAGTCGTTCTCGAGCGCCTCACGCTTCGAGCCGTCGTACAGCGCAGCGGCCGGGTGGAAGATGGGGAACACCTTGAACTTGCCGGCCTGCTGCACCGTGCCATGCAAACGCGTGATGCCGATGTCGGTTTTCAGGATGAACTTCGTGGAGAAGTTGCCCAGCGTCACGATGAACTCAGGGTCGATGGTGCACGTCTGTTCGCGCAGGTAGGGCGTGCACAGCTCGATTTCCTCGGGGCGCGGATCGCGGTTTCCCGGCGGGCGGCACTTCAGCACGTTCGCGATGAACACGTCGTCGCGGGTGAGCCCCGCCACGGCCAGCAGCTCGTTGAGGTACTTGCCGGCCGCGCCCACGAAGGGTTCGCCCTGCAGGTCCTCGTTCTTGCCCGGCGCCTCGCCCACGATGAGCACGCGCGCCTCGGGATTGCCCACGCCGAACACGGTTTGCGTGCGCCCATCGGCAAGCGGGCACTTGCGGCACGCCTCAACCTGTGCGCGGATTTCGTCGAGCGGAACATGCGGCTTCGTCATTGCGATCCCCCTTCTTACACGTACAGGCGCGGCATGCGCAGCGAAAAGCCCACCGCCACCTCGTAATTGATGGTGCCCAGCGCGTTCGCCATATCGTCGAGCGTCACCACGGAGTCGCCCTCGCGTCCCACCAGCAGCACCTCGTCGCCGATCATCGGGTCGAGCCGGCGACGGCTGCCGTACACGCGCAGGTCAACTTCGAACATGCACTGATCCATGCAGATATTGCCCACCTGATGGCACCGCTGTCCCTTGAGGATAACGTCGGTGCGACCGGACAACCCGCGGGCCAGCCCGTCGGCGTACCCTACGGGAATGGTGCAGATTTTCACGCTACCGGGGCTGCGATAGTTCATGCCGTAGCTCACGCCGTCGCTCATGGGCACCGTGCGCACGTCGGTGATGCGCGCATGCACGCTCATGGCGGGCCGGAGGTCAATCATCGAGCGCGTGACGGGCGACGGATGCAAGCCGTACATGCCGATGCCGAGGCGCACCATGTCGAACTGCACGTCGGGATAGCGAATGGCCGCAGCCGAGTTCGCCGCATGCACGATGCCGGGGTTGACCCCCGCTGCACGCAGAGCGGTGATGGCCTCGATGAAGCGCTTCACCTGAATTTGGAAGTCGAGCGTTTCCACCGAATCGGCCGTGGCGAAGTGGGTGAACGTGCCCACAAGGTCGAGCGCGCGGTGGAAGCTCACCTGCCCCATGAACTCAACCACTTCGTCATGGCGCACGCCGATGCGGTTCATGCCCGTGTTCACCGCCAGGTGGTAGGGGGCGCGCACGCCGAACGCGTCGGCGGCCTCCGCGTACTGGATGGCGAACTCGGACGTGTAGATGCTGGGCATGACCTTGTAGGCAAGCAGCAGCGGAATGGCCGTCTCGGGCGGCTGCGACAGGATGAGAATAGGCGCGTTCACCAGCGCTTCGCGCAGCTCGATAGCCTCGTTCACCGTGGCGACGCCCAGGTAGTCGGCGCCGGAGTTGAGCGCGGTTTTGGCGCACCGCACCGCACCGTGACCGTACCCGTCGGCCTTCACCACCGCCATGAGGCGCACGCCGTTGTCGACGCGCTGACGCACCGAGCTCACGTTGTGACGGATGGCGTTGAGGTCGATTTCCGTCCACGCCCATCGGCGGTCGATGGCGGGAATGAGGCGCAGCTTATCGGGGTCGAACTGGGCCGACTCGCCGTCGGGACGCGCGTGATCACGCGCGTATTGGAAGGCGCCTTCCGCACCGGAGCTGAACGCTGCCGTCGCCGCTTCGTACGCGCCCTTGCTTGCCGCGTTGTTCGCAGGTTGCTGGCCGCCGACGTACCGAGGCGTGCCTATCGCCGAGCTCGCGGACACGAAGCCGTTCGGCTTGCGCTGCGAGAAACCGGTGAATCCGTTGGGAAGATCCTGTGCCATGCTCCATGCCTTTCAGTCGATCGGGCATCAGTATAGCACTCCCGCTCTCCCTGACGCGCCCCTACTCCCCCAGCATGTCGAGCAGTTCCTGGCGGCGGTGGATGTCGAGTTTCGTGTAAATGTGCTTCGCGTGGGTGCGCACGGTGTTTTCGCTGATCACAAGGCGCTCGGCGATGGAAGCCATGCTGTTGCCGCGCGCGATGAGCTCCATGACCTCCGTCTCGCGCGTGGACAGCCCATGCGCCTCCTGCAACACGAGACACTGCTTCGACGTGCGATCGCGAATGATGCCGGCGTCCTCGGAGGCCGACGGGCGGTTGCGCCGCCGCTTCGCAGCGGGCTTGTCCGCTTTCGCCTTCGCCCCTTTCGCCGCTTTCTGCTGACGCGGCTCGCCGTTCGCCAAGAACTCGATGGGCTCCATGGTGACCGTGCCCTTCGCCACGAGCGGCTTGAACAGGGTGCCCGTTGCCGCAAGCAGCGTGAGTCCCAGCACATAGCTCGACACCATGGCCACGAAGAACAGCCACGCGCGCCCGTCCACCGAGATGAAGTCGCTCACCCACCCCAGCAAAAATCCCCCGCTCTGCATGATGTACGCCACGCCGCCGAAGAAGCCGTAGATGAACACGGGGTTGATGCCGCGGTCGCGCGAGATTTGCGCGCACTGCATCATCATGAGCATCTGCACGAGCGAGAACACCATGTACGTGAGCGCCGCGAACAGGTTGAGGTAGCCCGCGCCCAGGAAGGGCAGCAGCAAAAATCCCGTGACGATGAGCGGGTACACCACGCGAAACACCGAGGTGAGCCCGAAGCGGAAGCTCATGCGGTACCACAGCACCAGCAACACCACGGCCGACACGAGCGATCCCAGCATGGACGCGCTGTTCACCACCGCGCCGATTTCCTCGTGCAGCAGCGCGATGCCGCGGATGACGCCGCTTGCGAACGCGAGCGAGCCCACGCACAGCGCGTTGCGCCAGTAGTCGGACACCACGCGCCGGTACACGCGCGGATGCTGCTGAGGTACGTCTTCGAACATGGGCTGATCGATATGCATCTCGCGCACCGACAGCGCGATGCACAGCCCACACAGCGGCACGAACACAAGCGGGATGAGGAAGGCCGTCAGCGCGATGGGCACGAGGTACAGCCCGAAGTAGATGAGCGGCGCGATGGCCGTGCCCACGATGAGCCGCAGGTTGCCCTCGGCCGACGGCAGCGAGGCGAAGTAGCGCTGCCACAGCATGAACATGCCCGCGCACCCGATGCCCAGCAGCACGCCGCCGCCCGCCACCAGCACGAGCGTGATCGCCGACACGTACATGGCCGCGATGAGGCAAGCCGACCCGGCGAACACGAGGATGGCGCTCAACGACACCAGCATCACGCGCGCGCCGCGCGGGAAGTAGTACGAGCCGAACATGCTTGCCACGAACGCGCCGCCGAACGCGAGCGCTTGCGCAAGAAAGAAGGTGAGCGTGATTTGCGCCGTTTGGAATTCAAGCGGCAAAAACGGGAACACGCCGCCCCAGATGGACGTGGCGTTCACCGTGAGAAAGCAGGCGTAGCCCCAACTGGACACATGCGTGCGATGTGCGGTCTGTGCCATGAGCGCCCCCTTCCACTTCCCCGCTCGGCCCGTCGTCGCATCTGCCATACTATCAAATGGAGGGGCTCCCGCCATCCCTTATGGCCAGAAAACCTCTCACCCTCATTCGTCCCACCTGGGGTTTTGTTCTTAAATCACATGACGAGTGTGATTCGTCTCCCGGTTGTTTCAGGTACTTTTGAAAAGGCGAGAGGAACAATCGGAATTAGAGGAGGGAACTATGACCATGAACGAATCGACGTTGTCGCGCCGCACGTTCGTCAAGGGATCGCTTGCAGGCCTTGCGCTTGCGGGCGCTGCCGGATCGACCGCGCTGTACGGCTGCACGCCGAAAAGCGAGCAGGAAGCCGGCGGCGAGGGCGCTGCTGCGCCGGCCGATCAGATTTCGTGGAGCCAGTGCAACGTCAACTGCGGCGGCAACTGCATCTTCCAGTGGCACTCCCAAGACGGCAAGATCGTCTACATGGAATCCGACAACACGGGTGACGTCGACCTGCAGGCGCGCGCCTGCCTGCGCGGCCGCTCCATGCGTCGCTGGATCAACAGCCCCGACCGTCTGACGAAGCCCATGAAGCGCGTCGGCAAGCGCGGCGAAGGCAAGTTCGAGGAGATTTCCTGGGACGAGGCCATCGACACCATCGCCGAGAAGCTGAAGTACACCATCGACACGTACGGCAACGAAGCCATCTACGTGAACTACGCCACGGGCATGTACTCCACCACCGGCAAGCAGCCGGGCCTTCGCCTGCTCAGCCTGCTGGGCGGCTACATCAACCAGGCGTACGACTACTCCACCCACATGCTGCAGGTGGCGCTTCCCTTCATGTACGGCAGCAAGTGCAGCCCGTACGACAACGTGCACGCTTCCTCGTTCTCCGAGGCCGAGCGCGCATCCGACCTCGTGGTGATGTTCGGCAACAGCCCGGCGGAAACCCGCATGGGCGGCGCGAACGCCGTGTGGGACTTCGCGAAGGTGCGCGAATCCGTCACCGGCCGCGGCGGGAAGATCATCAACATCGACTATCGCATGAACGAGTCGTGCTCGGGCCATCCCGACGAGTGGCAGCCCATCCGCCCCGGTACCGACGCCGCGCTCGTGTCGGCCATCGCCCACGAGTGGATTGCGAACGACCAGGTGGACAAGGAGTTCCTCGACCAGTTCTGCGTCGGCTACGACGAGGACACCATGCCCGAGTCCGCCAAGGGCCAGAACAAATCGTACAAGGACTACATCATGGGCACCGGCTACGACATGGTGGAGAAGACCCCCGAGTGGGCCGCCCCTATCACGCAGATTTCCGCCGACCGCATCCGCGAGCTGGCCGCCGAGATAGCCGCCGCCAAAGCGCCGTTCATCTGCCAGGGCTGGGGCCCGCAGCGCCACACGAACGGCGAGGACACCGCGCGCGCCATCTGCATGCTTCCCGTGCTCATCGGCCAGATCGGCCTGCCCGGCACGAACACCGGCCAGCGCGAGGCCGAGCCGCCCACGTACCTCGTTGGCAGCCTGCCGTTCGAGAACCCCATCAAAACGGCCATCCCCGTGTACCAGTGGATCAACGCGGTCGATCACGGCAAGGAGATGACCGCCACGAATGCCGGCATCGTGGGCGCCGACAAGCTGAACAGCGACATCAAGTTCCTGTGGAACTACGCGGGCAACTGCATCACGAACCAGCACGGCGACATCAACTACACGCACGACGTGCTGCAGGACGAGAGCAAGCTCGAGTTCATCGTGGTGTGGGACACCGTTATGACCGACTCCGCGAAGTACGCCGACATCCTGCTGCCCGACGCCATGCGCTCCGAGCAGCTGAACATGCAGACGCAGGGCTACTCCGAGTACTACACGGCCGTCGTCGTGGGCGGCCCCGCGCAGGACGCGCCGGGCGAGTGCCGCTCGAGCTACGACGTGTGCGCCGACATCGCCGACAAGTTCGGCAAGAAGGACGCGTTCACCGAGGGCAAGACGCAGGAAGAGTGGATTCAGGAACTCTACGAAGCGGGCGCCGCAGCCGACAAGGATATGCCCAGCTGGGACGAGATCAAGGAGCAGGGCGTGTACAAGCGCGCGCTCGAGCCGGCCATCGGCCTCGTGGACTTCCGCACCGATCCCGAGAAGAATCCGCTGTCCACGCCGTCGGGCAAGATCGAAATCTACTCCGAACAGCTGGCCGAGATTGCCGCCACGTGGGAGCTCGAAGAGGACGAAGTCATCAACCCCATCCCCGTGTTCATGCCCGGCTTCCAGGGCTACGGCACGGTGACCGACGAATACCCGCTGTACTGCACCGGCTTCCACCACAAGAGCCGCACCCACTCCTCGTTCGGCTTCATCCCCGAGCTTGAGCAGGTGGCGCGCCAGCAGCTGTGGATCAACCCGGCCGACGCCGAGTCGCGCAGCATCGTCAGCGGCGACACGGTGGCCGTGAAGAGCCCCGCCGGCGAAATCCGCATCGAGGCGAAGGTCACGTCGCGCATCATTCCCGGCACCATCGGCATCCCGCAGGGCGCGTGGCACAAGGCGAACATGAACGGCGATCGCGTGGACGAAGGCGCGTGCGTGAACACGCTGACCACGTACAAGCCGACGCCGCTTGCCAAGGGCAACGGCCCCGCGCACTCCATGATCGCTGAAATCACGAAGGCCTAACGGGAGGAGGATCACATGACTCAGTACGGATTTTACTTCGACAGCACGCGCTGCACGGGTTGTCGCACCTGCGAGATGGCGTGCAAGGATTACAAGGACCTGTCGGCCACCATCGCGTTCCGCAAGGTGTACGACTACGAAGGCGGAGCCTGGACCGATACCGGCGACGGCACCTACGTCTCCGACGCGTTCGCCTACCACGTGTCGCTGGGCTGCCAGCATTGCGCCATGCCGGCATGCATGGCCAAGTGCCCGCAGGGCGCCATCGAGAAGGACACCGAAACGGGCCTCGTCGCCATCAACGAGGAGAAGTGCACGGGTGCGGGCGTGTGCGTCACCACCTGCCCCTACAACGTGCCCATCGTGGACAAGGAGAAGGGCAAGGGCGTGAAATGCGACGGCTGCGCCGAGCGCGTGGCCGAAGGCAAGAGCCCCATCTGCGTTGAGGCGTGCCCCCTGCGCGCCCTCGAGTTCGGCGACATCGACGAGCTGCGCTCCAAGCACAGCGGCACCGTGGCCGGCATCGCCCCCATGCCCGCCCCCGACCAAACCACGCCGTCCATCGCCATCCTGCCGTGCCCGGCCGCAAAGGACCCGGGCGACACCACCGGCGCGATAGCCAACGAGAAAGAGGTAACGGGCGTCGCGTAACCCCCCCCCTCATGGCGCTGGGCGGATCTTGCGAACCAGCAAGCCCGCCCAGCGCCGACCCGGTCAACCCGGGAATCGCCCTGTATGGCGCTGCACATCCCTCCTCCCCCCCCCACGCAGCGCCATACAGGGCATGGTAAAATCACTCCACTACATCACCACATCACCAACTTGAAAGCGACGCCATGCCACGGGGATTCTTCTATGACAACACGCGATGCACCGGGTGCAGAACCTGCGTGTTGGCGTGCAAGGATTACCACGACCACGGTCCCGACCTCGCGTTTCGCATGGTGATCGACTACGAGGGCGGCTCATGGCACCGCGATGCGCAGGGCGAACTTTCGCAGGACGCGTTCGCCTACCACCTCTCCATCTCGTGCAACCACTGCAACAACCCCGTATGCACGCGCGTGTGTCCCACCGGCGCCATGCACAAAGACGAGCTCGAGCTCGTGTGGCCCGACGCGCGCAAGTGCATCGGCTGCGGCTACTGCACCATGGCGTGCCCCTACCATGCGCCCCACATCGACGAGCACCTGAAGCGCAGCACGAAATGCGACGGCTGCCGCACCCGCGTCGCCGAGGGAAAGCCGCCCATCTGCGTTGACGCGTGCCCCGTGCGCGCGCTCGACTTCGGCACCGGCTCCGAGCTGGCGAGCCGCCACCCGAACACCGTGCGCTCCATTCTGCCCCTGCCCGACGAGGGAGCCACGCATCCCAACCTGCTCATCCTTCCCTCGCCCGCCGCTCAACGCGCGGTCGAACAGGGCGGCAGCATTGTCAACCGGACGGAGATCCACCTATGACGAGCGGATTCGACGCTTTCTCGCTCGCGCTGTTCACGTCGCTCGCACCGGCGGGCGTCGTCGCGTTCCTCGCGCTTGCGCTCGTGCGCCTGGGATCGCACGACCACGATGCCGCCGTGCGCATCGACCGCATGATCGCGTTGCCATTCAGCGTGGTGTTGGCCGGCTTCATCGCCTCGGCCACCCACCTCGGCACGCCGGCGAACGCGCTGCACGTGTTCTCGGGCATCGGCCGCTCGCCCCTGTCGAACGAAGTGCTGAGCGCGGTCGCGTTTCTGTTCCTCGTGGGTTCGTACTGGATGATGGCATTCAAGGAGCGCTTCAGCGATGCCGTGGCCAAGCCGTGGCTCGCGCTCGCCTGCCTCGCGGGGATGGGGCTCATCGCGTGCACGTCGGTCGCATACGGCGTGGACACGGTTCCCACCTGGGATACCGCCTTCACGCCGGCGAACCTCGTGCTGTCGGCGCTGCTGGCCGGCCCCGTGCTGGGCTTGCTGTTCATGGAAACCGCCCGCGTGCGCCCGCACGCCCTGGAAATCGCGCTCATCGTGCTTGCCGCGGCGGCGCTCATCGTGGGCACCGCCGTGCTCGTCATGCACCAAGCCAGCCTCGAAACCGTCGTGAACAACGAGTTCTCGGCCAGCTCGCTCGTGCCGCACTATCCGAGCGCCATCGTCATCCACCTCGTGCTCGGGGCCCTCGGCGTGGCGGCCGCCGGCCTGTCGCTCAAGCGCGTCCAATCGCGGCGCACCACGCTCGCCCTCCGCATAGCGGCCAGCATCTTCGTGCTGGCCGCCGTCTTCGTCACGCGCTTCGTGTTCTACCACCTGCACATGACGGTGGGTTTTTAGGACAGGACAGAAAGGACAGAAAGGGGACGGTTCTTTTCTGTCTTGCTCAGTGGCCGCCGCCGGCCATCATCTTGGCGGCATGCGGCAGGGCTTTCACCACGCCGTCCCAGTTCTCGCGGGCGGCCTTCTCGCTGCCCGGCAGGTTGATCACAAGGTGTCGGCCGCGCTGCATGCACAGCGCACGCGACAGCATGGCGTACGGCGTGATGGCCAACGAGTGGGCGCGCATGGCCTCGGCGATGCCGGGCACGTTGCGCTCGCAGGCGTCCATCGTGGCCTCGGGCGTCACATCGCGCAGCGACAAGCCGCTGCCGCCGCAGGTCAGCACAATGTCCACGTCCTGCTCGTCGCAGGCGCGCACGATGGCCGACGCGATGAACGGCCGCTCATCGGGCACCACCACGTGGCTCTTGCACTCCCACCCCTGCTCGGCGATAAGCGCCTCGAGCGCGGCGCCCGCCGTATCCTCCTTCATGCTGCGCGTGTCGGAGCACGTGATGATGGCGAAGCTGATAGGGTTCTCGGACATGAAAAGCTCCTTCTACAGACTGACTTCCTCGTTCACATCGAGTAGCACGCACTGCACAAGCGACCCGGCCGTGCGCGACTCGAGGCCTTCGGGCAGGATAGCCATGCAGTTGCTGCGCTGAATGACGCCGAACAGGCCGGAGCTCTGGTTCTTCGCCGGAGCCACCACGTAGGCGCCCTCGTCGTTTTTGTACAGCGTGCCGCGCAGGAAGATGCGGCGCGGGTCCTTCTTCTTCACGTCGCGCGACAGCTGCGCCATCACGGACGGACGCTCGAAGTGCGTGTAGCCCTGCATCTTGCGCAGCGCCGGACGGATAATCATCTCGAAGCCCACGTAAGCGGCCGCGGGGTTGCCGGGCAGGCCGAATACGGGCGTGTCGTTCACGATGCCGAACGTCTGGGCCTTGCCGGGGCGCATGTTCACCGTGGTGATCAGCAGCTCGCCCAGCTCTTCGACGACGGGCTTGATGAAGTCGAAGTCGCCGTTCGAGGCGCCGCCGCTCGTCACCACGAAGTCGTACTGCTCGGTGGCGGCGGACACGGCGGCGGCCAGGGCCTCCTGCGTGTCCTCCACGATGGGCAGGATCACCGGCACGGCACCCGCGGCCTGCGCGCATGCGGCCAACGCGTAGCTGTTCGAGTTGCGAATCTTGCCGCGCGTGGGCACCTCGGTGGGATCGACCAGCTCGGAGCCCACGGCGATCACCGCCACGCGGGGGCGGCGATGCACCGGCACGTTCACAATGCCGCAGCTGGCCAGGAACCCGACGCCGGCCGAGCCGATGACCTCGCCCTGCTCGACCACCACTTCGCCCGCCTTCGCCTCTTCGCCCGCGTCGCGCACGTTCGAGCGCTCGGCGGCGGGCGCGGTGAACGCCACGCGGCTGCCGGGCTTGCCGTCGCCCGTCACCACGTCCACGATCTCGTACTTCACCACGGCGTCGGCATCCTCGGGCAGCGGCGCGCCCGTCATGATGCGCACGCACTGACCCGCTTCGATGACACCCCCGAACACGTCGCCCGCCGCGATTTCCGCGACGACGTCGAGCTCCACCGGCGCCTCGGCGCTGGCGTGCGCCAGCTCGGCGACGCGCACGGCGAACCCGTCCATCGCCGAGTGGGCGAACGGCGAGACGTCGATGTCGCTGCTCAGATCGGCGGCCGCCACGCGGCCCACCGCCTCCAGCACGGGCGCGGTTTCAACCGGCAGCGCAGACACATGCGCCAGCACCAGGGCTCGCGCTTCCTCAAGTGAGATCATTTCCGGCATGGTTGCATATCCCTTTCGCGATGGCGCGGATCGCCCGCCTCATTCTTGCACGCCGTCAATTATAGCGTCCCCAGTATACTTAGCTACGAGAACCTTCCACGAGACGCGTGCAGTCATGGAGATATTGCGCGGCAAGGCCTGCCATCGCGTACAATCGTTACTAACAACGAGCAGTTGCACCAACGTAAGTCCAGTTGTGCGGCCGCTCGCCTTTCTTGCTGCGGCCGCGACGTGTGTCCCGACAAGAAAGGAATTCCTTTGTATGAGTAAGCAGAACGTCATGCCGATGCTCGCCGTGCTGTACGGCAGCGCATTCGTCGCCGCGTTCAACGAGAACATTATCAACGTCGCCCTCGTCAGCATTATGGGCACGTTTTCCGTGGGAGCCGATACCGCCCAATGGCTGGTCACCGGCTACATGGTGGTCACCGCTATCATCGTGACCGTCACCGCATTCCTCTTCAAACGGCTGCACCTGCGCACGCTCTTCTTCGCAGCCGCCCTCTTCCTCGTGGGAGGCTCGCTGGCGTGTCTCGCGGCGCCCACCTTCCCCCTCCTGCTTGCCGCGCGCCTGGCGCAGGCGGTGGGCACGGGCATCTTCATCCCCGCCATGATGAGCACGGTGCTGATGGTTGCGCCGCGCAAGCGCCTGGGCACGTACCTGTCCATCGGCAGCTGCATGATCACGTTCGGCCCCGCGTTCGCCCCGGTGGTATCGGGCCTGATGGTAACCGCGTTCGGTTGGCGCAGCGTGTTCGTGCCGGCCGCCGTCCTCGTCAGTGTGCTGGCCCTCGCGGGCGCGGTGTGCATCAAGAACATCGCCGAGCCGGAGAAGATCAAGCTCGACGTGGTGTCCGTGGCCCTCTCGGCCGTCGGCCTGTTCGCCCTCGTGTACGGCCTGTCCACCATCACCGCGAACCTGCCGGTCGCGCTGGGCGCTCTCGCGGTGGGCGCGTGCGGCATCGCGTGGTTCGTGGTGCGGCAAGGCCGTCTCGAGAACCCGTTGCTCGACCTGCGGCCCCTGCGCAATCCGCGCTTCTCCACCGCGTGCGGCCTCGTGGTGGTGGCCATGATGACGACGTTCTCCATGAGCGTGCTGTTGCCGCTGTACTTCGAGGGAGCGCTCGGCATGACCGCGCTCGCGTCGGGCGCGCTGCTGCTGGCGCCCATCCTCGTGAACGCGGCCACCGCGCTGCTGGGCGGGCGCACGATGGATCGCCGCGGCATCTGGCCGCTGCTGCCGTGCGGCTTCGCGCTCATCGCCGCCGGTCAGCTTGCCATCTGCCTCGTCGCGCCCGGCATGTCGTGGGTGACGGTGCTGGCAGGTTCCGTGGTGGTGTACGCGGGTGTCGGCTTCATCTTCTCGCCGTCGCAAACGGCCGGGTTGCAAACCCTCGAGCCCGAGCAGAACCCCCACGGCGTGGCCATCATCAACACGTTCATCCAGGTAGCAGCCTGTATCGGGCCCTCGCTGTTCATCGGCGTGCTGTCGTCGACTGCCGCCGGAGCCACAGCGGACGGCGCATCCGCTGCCGCTGCGCAGGCAAACGGCTTCTCGGCCGCCGTGGCCGTGGCCGCGGTCGTGGCCGCGATCGGGCTCGCAGCGTCGTTCGTCTACGCGCGGCGCGCACGAGTTGCCTCCGAACCCCGCGCTGACGCATCGACAACGCCCCTCGTCGAGCCCGGCATCGACGCCGTCATGAAGCGCGACGCGTTCACCATCCCGGCAACCGCTTCGGTGCTCGACGCCATGCGCGTGCTCATCGAGCGCAAGACGAGCGGCGTGCCCGTCGTGGACGAACGCGGCAGCGTGGTGGGCTTCATCTCCGACGGCGACATCATGAAGGCGCTCACCGTGCACGAGCCCACGGGCTACGACCTGGCGTACGGCCTGGCCATCTACCGGCACGACGAGGAATTCTCGCAGCGCCTGAGCGAAGTCGCGCAGCTCAACGTCATGGAGCTCGCCACCGACAGCGTGGTGTGCGTGCCCCTCAACGCCTCCATCGAAGATGCGTGCGCCACGCTCAGCGCGAAGCGCATCAAGAAAGCGCCCGTCATCCGCGACGGCGCGCTCGTGGGAACCATCAGCCGCAGCGACGTCGTGCGCCAGCTCATGGCCTCATACGCCGAAGCCGAACGCGCATAAGCCTCCCAACGCGAAGCGGCCCCGGGATATCCCGAGGCCGCTTCAATCATGACAGCAGGTTCAACCTGCGAGGCAGGTAGCCTACTGAGACGCCTGGCTCTTCGCTTCACTCACTGCCGCGAAGAACGCCTTGCTGGTAACGGTGGCTCCGCTGACGGCATCGATGTCAACCGACTGAGCATCGATCACCATCTGCGGCAGCTTCTTCAACGCCTCGCCGCCCACATTCGGCGTTTCGCTTTGCTCGAGGACCTCAATAGCGGCCATCTTCGAGCCGTCCATCTTGACCTTCACCACAAGCGTGCCACCCAGGCCGTCGGCCTTGCCAAGGTATTCGCCTTCGGCGGTTTCGTAGGTGGCCTCTTCCGCAATATCCGTTTCCTTTCCCAGCGTATACGTCAGCGACGACTTCACCGCATCAAGCTTGTAAGCCGGTAGTTCCTCTTTCTTCTCGGCAGCGTTCTTCCCGGCAATCCGGCCGAAAATCATGCACTCCGCCATGTTGCCGCCCCCTTGGTACATGTTCGACGTGATGCCACCCAACTCGCCAGCCGAATACAGATGCGGAATAGGCTCGCCCTTCACGTCGACTATCTCGGCACGTGCCGTACGGCGGGGCCCACCTTGCGTGTTGAGAATGTCGGGGATCACTTCAAGCGCATAATACGGACCGTCGTCGAAGGGCTGCATGCTCGCAGCGGAGCGGTTGTACGCCGGGTCGTGCCCCGCTGAAGCCGCTGCGTTGAAATCGGCGATCGTCTGCTCGAGAGCGTCTTCCTTAGCCCCCATCAACGCAGCCAGCTCTGCACGTGACGGAGCCGTCAGCACCTGAGCAAGCACCTCTTCGGGCACCGCGCCTTGTGCGGCAACGGCATCGGCTTTTGCCTGATCGTAAACGATGAAGCAGCGATCGGGATGCTTGACCGATTCCCACACACCGTTCCTGTACACATGGCCGTGGCGCGTTATTCCATCCTCGCGCAGATAACGATATCCATCGGTGCCCACCAAGATGACGCTGCCTTCATGCAGCTGCACGGTGGCAGGAATAATTGCGGCGCGCTCTCCTTCGGGAACCGCATACGACATGCCCCCTAGCACGGTCATCGCTTCGAACGCATGCATGTGCCACAAATCGGCACCGACCCCTTGCGCCATGTTGATACCATCGCCGGTGTTGTACAGCGTGCCAATAGGAGCATGGTGCGGAATGCCCAGATAGTCCTTCACCATCTCCCGATTGTTCTCGAAGCCGCCACAGGTAAGCACGACGCCGTTGTTCGCCCGAATATTGAGCGTCTCGCCCCTGCGCTCCACCTCAACACCTACGACAGTCTTCGTTTGAGGATCCTGGATGAGCCTGGTCGCCGGTGTTTCGAGCCATACGTCGATCTTGTCTTTCATGTCCGTCACGCCCTTGCGCTGCTGCTGCCACATATAGGCGTCCGAGAAGCCCTTGTGGAGCACGTAAGGACGAATGGCATCGCAACCAGCTAGCTCGGGGTATTCCGGCGCAATGCATGCAAGACCCGCACTGATACTCGATACATCCAGAAAGTCGTTCTTATCGAGGTCGTACATCTCAGCATAGGCGTCAGCCAGATGGGCGACGCCTTCGCCGAATACCTCGACGATGTCTTCGGGCACCGGTAGCTCACCGCACATCGCTTTGAAGTACGCCTTGCTCGCCTCTTCGTCGCCGTTGCCATACATGAACAGCTGCCCGCAATACCGGGAGTTGCCGCCTTCGTGCCCGAGCGGAGCCTTATCCAGCAGAAGAACCTCGGCCCCTTCGTCAGCGGCGGTCTTCGCCGCCACGGCTCCCGCCGCGCCGAACCCAACAACCACCACATCGTATTGCCCATCCCAGGAAACGGTGTCCGCAAAGGAGAAATCTCCCGACCCCGCAGCGTCAGCGGTCTTCGGAGCGCAGGAGCTCAAAGCTCCCACACCCGCAGCCCCAACAGCCGAAACCGCGAGCCCCTTGAGAAAGCTTCGCCTATCAAAAGCGCATTCGTCGTTCATCATATCCTCCTCGAAACGTATGATCAGCCTTACCGGCCCCATCGCCGACGAATTCTAGGGATACTCGCCACAAGGGCAATCGGGCAGAGAGGGGTAATCATGTTTTGCCTGATGAAGCTCTCGATATACCCCCTAAGGGCCGACACGTTTCGCAGAGGTGATATGATGGCAGCTCGCTACAACACGGGAGGTGTGTACGCATGAAGGCTTTCTCCGGGGATACCAAAGGAGTGTATTTCACTGCGTTCGGCGGCGGTTTGTACTGGGCCTCATCGGCGCTGCTGCTGTCGTCGTGGAAACCGGACTCTTCGTTCGGGAACCCATCGAGCTTCTCTTCGGGTCTCGTCATCGTCGCAACAGTTGCTCTGATATGCATCGTTTTCGCATGTTCGCGCATCTTTCTTCAATCGCGCTTTCAGAAAGCGCTCGCCGTCGCAGGCATACTGTCAACCCTCGCCTACACAGCTCTCGCGTTATCCGGAGGATCTTCAACGGCCTATCTTGCCGGCCTCGTTATTTCAAACGCATGCCATCATGCATGTCTGATCCTTTTCTGGGGACTCAACTACGCAGCGCTCAGTAAAAGCGATGCGGAGAAAACAGTCTTCCTCAGCCTATTCTTCGCCTTCGTCGTGTATCTCTGCCTCTGTTCACTCCCTGTCGGGCGATATGCTCTTCTCATGGTGGGTATGTTCAAAGGCATCGGGGTGCTCCCCTTCTTGGCCGGTCGATACGCCCTGCCCGTTGCAGAACGCGTGCTCATTCCCCAGAATGCGCGCTTGCTTTTTCCCTTTTACGCTTCGCGCGTGTTCCTCGGTTTCGCCATGGGACCGCTCTTCTTCTTGGGCGGCGTCCTGCATCCGTCCTTGCCCGAACCATCCGTCGGGCTATGCCTGCTCGGGCTCGTCGTTCTTGCCGTCGCCCTAATCTGCGAAGTAAAATCGTTCGTTTCGAAAAACTCCCTACTTCGCATGGCACCCTTTCTTATCGTCGGGTTTCTTGTTCTTCCCTACTTTTTCGGAACGGATCAGCCCGCAGCGCTTGCCACCGCGTTCGTCGCTATCGCATGGCTATCGTGGATCGTTCTTTCTTCCACGCAGCTCTCCGACATCAAGGAACGTGTCGGCCTCAACGAGGCCTTTCTCTCGTTTTCCGAGAAAGCGGTTGTCTACTTTAGTCTGCTGTTGGGGTTCGTGGTCTCCTTTCTCGTCTACAACTCGTTCGGCGAGGAGACGCGCTCGACGCTGATAGACTTCGCGCCGCTTGCTTCGGTGTATCTCGTTGTCTTGGTTTCCGGTTTCCTGCTCTCGAACGTCATCGAGAAGAAGGAGCGCCAGCGTATCGTGGACAAAGCCATGCAGCTCTCCAACGATCATCTCGAATTGGTGTTCGAGCGCATCGGTGACGAATACCGGCTGACCGAACGCGAGCTTGAAGTGCTTCCCTACATCGCTAAGGGGTACACGCGCGCCCACGTTAGCACCGCTCTCGTCATATCGAACGGCACCGCCAAAACCCATATCGCGCACATTTACGACAAGCTCGACATACACTCCCGCGAAGAGCTCTACGAGCTGGTGGAAGCTCAGAAGCGGCAATTCATCGACGAGCGACAGGGCCCGCGTTAGGACGGTTGAAAAGCAGAAGGCCCCGCCGAAGCGGGGCCTTCCAGCTAACGCTGCGCCATAAGCTTTAGCGCTTGATGTTGTAGAACGCGTTCATGCCGGCGTATTGGGCGGCGGTGTCAAGCTCTTCTTCGATGCGGAGCAGCTGGTTGTACTTCGCCACGCGGTCGGAGCGGCAGGGCGCGCCGGTCTTGATCTGGCCCGTGTTCACGGCCACGGCCAGGTCGGCGATCGTGGTGTCCTCGGTCTCGCCGGAGCGGTGGCTCATGACGCAGGCGTAGCCGGCCTGCTTCGCCATTTCGATAGCCTCAAGCGTCTCGGTCAGGCTGCCGATCTGGTTCACCTTGATGAGGATGGCGTTCGCGCAGCCCATCTCGATGCCCTTCGCCAGGCGCTTCGAGTTCGTGACGAACAGGTCGTCGCCCACCAGCTGCACGCGGTCGCCGATGCGGTCGGTGAGCTCTTTCCAACCGTCCCAGTCTTCCTCGGCCATGCCGTCCTCAAGGGAGATGATGGGGTACTTGTTCACAAGCGCTTCCCAGTAATCAACCATCTCGGCGCTCGTCAGCTCGCGGCCTTCGCCCGCTAGCACGTACTTCTTCTTGTCGGCGTCGTAGAACTCGGTGGAAGCCGGGTCCATGGCGAACATGATGTCCACGCCGGGCTTGTAGCCGGCAGCCTCGCACGCCTTCGTCACGTACTCGAGCGGCTCTTCGTTCGTGGTGAAGTTGGGGGCGAAGCCGCCCTCGTCACCCACGCCGCCGCCGAGGCCGGCGTCGTGCAGCACCTTCTTCAGCGTGTGGTAGATCTCGGCGCACCAGCGCAGCGCCTCGGCGAACGAGTTGGCGCCCACCGGCATGATCATGAACTCCTGGAAGTCCACGTTGTTGTCAGCATGCACGCCGCCGTTGAGGATGTTCATCATGGGCGTGGGCAGCAGGTGGGCGTTCACGCCGCCCACGTACTTGTACAGCGGCAGCTCAGCCGACTCGGCCGCGGCCTTCGCGCAGGCCAGCGACGCGCCGAGAATGGCATTCGCGCCGAGGGCACCCTTGTTGTCGGTGCCGTCCACCTCAAGCATGATATCGTCGATGGTGCGCTGATCGTCGGCTTCAAGGCCGATGAGCGCGTCGGCGATCTCCTCGTTCACATGGGCAACCGCATCGAGCGTGCCCTTGCCGAGGTAGCGACCCTTGTCGCAGTCGCGCAGCTCGACGGCCTCGAACGCGCCCGTCGAAGCGCCCGACGGCACGGCGGCACGGCCGAACGCGCCATCCTCCAGCACCACTTCCACTTCCACGGTCGGGTTGCCGCGCGAGTCGAGAACCTCGCGACCGAACACATCGATGATGACGCTCATGCATGCCTCCTAGTAGGTTTCTTCCGCTTTGCCGCTCCCGGCAAAGATGCACTTCGCGGTAATCATAGCACGTCGGAAGCGCAGCGGCCGCACTCCCGCGCGTTTCCCACAACCACAACGACGAACGGCAAACAACCCGTTACCCTTCCCACTGCAAGCGCGACGCGTACCCATAGCCGATGAACCCGCCCAGCTCGGTGTCCTTCCATCCCGGCTCCCCGTGGGAGAATTCCGATAACGCCGAAGTCGACGCAAACGTGTTCGCGAATGCGCACACGGCATCGAGCAGGGTCACCTCCGACGGCGAGAACGCGGAAAGATCGGCACCGCGCCGCGCGACGACCACCTGTCCCTCCCCTTGCTCGTGCAGGGACAGCGCTTCGTCGTCGACGAGCGCCGCCATGATCAGCTCGTACTGATCGGGAACGGGCCCGTATTCGGCTTTGGCGTAGCGCAGCCCCGTGAAACCCTCCCCGCGGTCGCGATAGGACGCGAAGTCGAGGTAGAACAGCACTTTGTTGAGCTTCGTCCGATACAGGTCGGACACGTGCGCGGCGAGATACGCCACCACCTCCCGAAGCCGATCGGCGTCAAACGCACGCATGCCGGTCTCGGCCGACGCCGCGCGCGGCAGGCCGTCCAACAAGTCGAGCCGCACGATGGCGTAGTCGATGCTCTCAAACCCCACCGACTCCACCTTCGCCAACGCCTTCTCGCACTCGGCCTCGCTCAACCCTTTCGGGTTCGACAGGAGCTGCTTCTTGAGAAATCGAGGGTCCCGAGCACTGCGCAAAAGCTGCGCATGCGAGTCGGTGGCCAAGCTCCCCCGCTCGTACCGCTGCAAGCTCGCCACCCCGATGCCGAGAATTGCGGCAAATACCCGCTGAGAAAGCCCATACCGTTTGCGCAACATCACGATTTCCTCCGGCTGAGGAATATCGAGCTTCGTCCGATACGCCCGATACATCTTCTCGAAGCCTTTGTCGACGATGGGAGCCCATCCGATAGACTCCCCGCATTTCGGACAAATCAGATGCTATAGCACACCACCTCACCGCAAGCTATCTTTTCACATCATTTGATGCCGTTCTCTCCTTCGCCGTCGCCTACGAGGTGCTCGCGCTCGGCTACGATGAGGTCGATGAGCTCTTGCTGCGAATGCACGTTGAGCTTGCGGTAGGTGGCGCGCACGTGGGTTTTCACCGTGTCGGGCGACACGGTGAGCTCCTCGCAGATGGCGCGGCGCGTCTTGCCCTGCGCCAACAGCAACATCACGTCGGTCTCGCGCTGCGTCACCTCGCGCTCCGTGGCCACGAAGCGCACGAGCCCTGCCAAGTCGCCCGACTCCAGGCCGCCCTCGCCCGGCAGCACCGTGCCCCAGCCGTATTTCAGGTTGCTGCCGCTCGACAGGAACAGCGCACACGCGAACAGGAAGCACGCCACGAAGCTGGCCAGCATCGCCGACTCGGAATAGGGGCGCCCGTCCAGAAACACCCAGGCCACCGCACCGCCCACGAGCGCCCCGGAGAACAGCGCCGCACCGGGACAGCTTGCCACCCACGTCGCGGGCAAGCCCATGTTCTTCATGAGGCAGGCGCCCAGGCTCCACAGCACGAGGTCGAGGTAGCAGAACCCGGCCGCGAGCACCACGAACCCCAGCTCGGGCACGGCGGGCAAAGCAGCCAGCAGCAAGAACCCCACCGCCACGAACGAAAACGCCACCTTGTAGATGAACCGGTTGAAGTCGAGCCGCAGAAACACGAGCGTCGCGAACAGCAGCACCACGGCCGCAATCTGGCCGATGGCCGCGTTCGTCGACCCCGTCCCCGGCACGCCGAACATGAACAAACTCACGTACAGCACGCCGGCCGCCACGCCCTGCACGGCCGAGGTGGCCACGAACTTCGTCGGAAACGGCAGGGGCACGTCGCGTCCATGCTGGTAGTAGCGCACGCGCGGGAAGGCCCGCACCACGCGGCGCAGCAGCAACAGCGTGACGAAGGGCAGCACGAGCGCCATGCCGTACAGCACCATCGGGCCGAGCGCCCCCTCCTCGAACCCCGCGAACCCCACCGTTACCAGCAGCAGCGCCACGAGCGTGCCCAGCATGCCCTGATACAGCGTCTGCTGCGTGCCAATCCAGCCGAACACCCGGTCGATCTCCACGCGAAACAGCGCCACGCCCGCTCCCGTCAGCACGCTCATCAGCGCATACAGCACTGCATCGGCCGCACTCGGCAGCGAGCGGTCGAGCGCCCACACGAGGTGCACCGACGCCGCCAGCGTCATGATGGAGGCGAGCGCCACGAGCCACGACGGGCTGTCGGGCACCTTCCGCGTGCGCTTGAACCACACCGCCACCGCCGTGCTTGCCACCGCCGTAGCCAGCAGCGGCCCCGACCACGCCGGCACGCTGGCGAACCCGCCGCCTCCCAGCGGCACGGCCACCGCCGGGCCCATGCAACAAGCGGTCATCCACGCCATGTAGCAGGCGCTGATCAGCGCGATGAAGCCGCGACCCGCTGCGGACTGATACACGCTCGACACGACGCTCTGCCGCTCGTTCGGCGCGTTAAAAAGATTGCGCACGTGTTCGTTCGGCATATCCCTCCCCTTTTCTCCCGAGCTCAGGATACCTCGTCAGACCTCACCCCTCAGGGTGAAAACGCTCGGATCGGCGTTTTCCCTGGGGTGGGCGACGAAACCGCTCGGCCATCGCGGTAAGGTGACCTTCAAGCTCAGTGCGGAGGGCACCGGGCAGACGGCATCGCCACCAAGCGACGCCGTCGCAATCAAGGAGGAAGGGATCACCATGAACCAGGAAACCAGCATGGATCGACGCAGCTTCTTGAAGGGCGCGTTCGCCACGGGCGCCGTGGCAACCGCCGCCGTCACGGGCGTGGGAACGCTCGCCGGATGCGCCGCCGAGCCGCAGCAGGGCACCGCAGGCGCGTCGAAGACCAGCTCGAAGGCAACCGCGGGCACGTACGACTTCGAAATCGCGCCCGACCCCATCGCCGCAAGCGATATCAAAGAGACGGTCGACGCCGACGTCGTCATCGTGGGCGCTGGCTTCTCGGGCCTGTGCTGCGCGCTGTCCGCCGTCGAAAATGGCGCGAGGGTGGTCATGCTCGAGCGCATGGACCACGTGGTGGGCCGCGGCGGTTCCATCTACGCCATGAACTCAAGCCTGACGAAGGAAAAGGGCTACGAATGCCCCGTCGAGGAAATCGCCCAGCGCTACAAGCGCATGATGGGCTACCACTCCTACCGGGTCGACGGACGCAAATGGATGCTGCACTTCAACCGCTCGGGCGAGGCCATGGACTGGCTCATCGACCGCATGACCACGGCCAGCTCGGTGGGCGGCAGCGACCTCACCCCCGTCATGGAGCACTGGTACGAGGACCCCGAGAACATCAACGGCGAATTCCCCGGCACGCACGAATTCCTCGACGGCCCGAACGGCAAGGGCCCCGACGACAACCCTCAGCAGGACGTGTGCGACAACATGGCCGCGTACTGCGCCGACAAGGGCGTGGACATCCGCTACCAGACCGAGGCGAAGCAGCTTGTGAAGGACGGCGACAAGGTGGTGGGCGTCGTGGCGAAGGGCGACAACGGCTACGTCCAGTTCAACGCCAAGAAGGGCGTGGTCATGGCCACGGGCGACTTCGGCCAGAACAAGGACATGCTTGAGAAGTTCATCCCCTGGGCGGCGCACCAGACCGATTTCGGCGGCATCTGGGACGGCACGGGCCACCAGATGGCGTACTGGGCCGGCGCGGCCGTGGACAAGAACGAAACGCCCACGCCCATGATCTTCTGCTTCCAGTGGCGCTCCATCACCCGCCAGGTGCGCGCTTTCCAGGGCCTCATGGTGAACTCCGACGGCCGCCGCTACGACAACGAGGACAACGTCATCTCGCACGGCGCGCTCGCGCTCACCCACGAGAAGGGCCACTACGCATACGCCATCTGGGACGACGACTACGCGAACGAGCCGCAGTGGCAGAACCATCGCTACGTGGACGGCCCGAAGGTGTTCGAGACGCCCGACGACGTGCGCGCCTACTGGCAAACCACCATCGACGGCCCCGGCACCATCAACATGAACGGCTCGGGCGACATCGAGGTGAAGATGATCAAGGCCGACACCGTCGAGAAGCTGGTCGAGGAGCTGGGCCTGCCGAAGGAGCAGACGCTCAAAACCATCGAGGCCTACAACGGCTACTGCGACAAGGGCGTGGACGAGGAGTTCGGCAAGCGCAAGGAGCTGCTGCTCCCCGTGAAGACCGGCCCCTTCTACGGCATCAAGTGCACGCCGTGGTTCCTCACCACGGTGGGCGGCATCCGCTGCAACGAAGACCTGCAGGTGATGAACGAGGACAACGAGGTCATCGACGGCCTGTACTGCCTCGGCTCCACCGTGGGCGACATGTACTGCAACGCCTACTCCACGCACTTCCCGGGCCACAACCTGGGCGGCACGTGCCTGACCTTCGGCTACGTGATGGGTCGCAAGCTCGCCGGCGCCGAATAGCTCCCTCCGCGAGCCCGCGCGGCCCGCATCTCGCGTATCGCGAAGCCCGGACGCCCTTCCCTCCCGCGTCCGGGCTTCGCCCGTTCCCGATCCCGTTCTCTCTTAGAAGTTGAACACTGCGCCCCAGTCGAAGTCGTCCGACGCCTCCACGCTCGCGGGCCACGCGGCGCACCAGGCAGGCACGCGCGGATGCTCGATGCGGTCGATGCTGGGCGTGTAGGGTTTGAGGTCGATGAGCGGCGTGCCGTCCTCCGCATCGAGGTACGGCGTTTCCACCGTGCCGGCCTCCACGTCCACCGCGGCCACCTCGATGGTGGTCAACGCAATAGGATTGGGCCGCATCGGCGAGCGCGTGGCGAAAATGCCCAGGTCGTAGTCGAGCTTCGTGTAGGGCCGACCCGCCTCGACAATGCCGCGCAGCTCGTCGGCGTCGGCCAAGTGGCACCACCACAGCACCTCGAGATGACCGAACCCGTCCAACCCGCGCAGCCCTTCGCGATACGCCTCGTCGATGTGCAGCACCGCGCTGCCGTCCTGACGCGCCTCGACCCGTCCGATAGCGCGAACCTCGTATTCCTTCATGATGCTCCTTTCGTTGGCAACGAGAGAAGCCTACGGCCTCACACGGTGTGAGGGTCAAGCGGGTTCGACGGGAATCTGCAACTCCGTGAGGTAGTCGGAAGGGTCCGCGGCATTCCACGGGCCGCGATGCGCGATCTCGCGCACGTCCCCCGCAGCGCGCAGGGTGGGATGCGCTTCGAGCCAGCGGGCGAACGAGGCGTAGGCCGCGGCGATACGCTCGTAGGGGCCGTACACCATGAGGCTCGCCGCCTGTGGAAGCTCCGCGCTGCGATGGAAGCGCAGGCCGTCGGCACCCGCAACCGCGGCTTCCTCGCCGGACGCCGCCGCAACCGACACCTCCACGACCACGCTCTCGCTCGCGGCGTCGCCCACGTCCTCCGTCGGAAACGTGCAGAACTCCGTGTACGGCTCCGACGGCGCGATGCCGCGCGCGTGCATGAGCTGCCCGAGCCGTTCCCAGGCAAGGCGCTCCTCGTCGTAGTCGCGCAACTCCATGCGCAGCGTCACCACGTCGTAGGCGGGCACGCGCTTCATCTGCACCTCGAACGTCTGCTCCGCGTCGCCCGCCTCCACCGAACGCAGCAGCTCGCCCAGCGCCGCGCGCCGCTCTTCCACCCGCGCGGCTTCGGCATCGAGCGCCGCCTGCTGCTGCCGCAGCTCGTCGGCGAGCGCCGCCGCATCAAGCGCCAGAAGACGCTTGATATCGCGCACCTGAAACCCCAAGTCGCGTAGGGCTTTGATGCGGTTCGCCTCCGCCAGCTGCTCGACGTCGTACAGGCGGTACCCCGTCGCCGGATCCTGCTCCGCGGGCACCAGCACGCCTTCGGCGTCATAGTGCCGCAGCATGCGGATGGAGATGCGCGCATAGCGCGAGAATTCGCCGATCTTCAGCATGGCCGCCTCCTCGCCGCCTACAGCCACACGGCCAAGGCCGCGCACGCCAGCAAACCGCCCGCCAGCACGAGGCCGCTGCGCGCCGAGAATCGCCGCGGCGCAAGCGACGTTCGCGCCACATCGGGCGCGCCGTAGCAGCGCGCGTCCATGGCAACCGCCAGCGCATCGGCGCGACGGAACAGCCCCACGAACAGGGGGATGAGCACGGTCTGCCACGCGCGCAGCCGCTCCCACAGGCTGCCTTCCGCAAACGAGGCGCCGCGCGCCCACTGCGCATCGTGCACGCGCCCGAACTCCTCCGCCGTCACGGGAATGAAGCGCAGCGCCAGCGAGAACACCATAGCGATGTCGTCGGTGGGCACGCCGATGCGCTTGAGCGGGCGCAGGAAGTCGCCCAGCGCGTTCGTCAGATCGGTGGACGTCGTGGTGTAGGTGACCACGAGGCTGTCCACCACCAGCAACAGGATGCGCACGGCGAAGAAGCACCCGCGCGCGAACCCGGCCGGCACGAACCCGAACGATCCGATGAGCGCAACGGGAGGCCACGAGGCGAACACGCCGGCCGACACATCCCCGAGCGCCGCCTGCGCCTGCCCCGTCGCATGCGCCACGTCGAAGGTGAACCCGTTGAACAGCACGGTGAACGCCACAATCACGTACACGGGCACGAGCAGGCCGAAAAACCGTCGCAGCGGCACGCGCGATACGCCCGCCACCACGGCGAACAGCAGCAGGCACAGCCCCAACCCCGCCCACGTGCGCACCAAGAACAACGTGACGGAATACGCCGCAAGCAGCACGATTTTAACGCGTGCGTCGCACGCGTGCACAGCAGAGGTTCCGGGGATGTACGAACTGACGTTGATACGCATGCTGGCAGTATGCCACAACGGCGTTTCCCGCGCGACGACCAGGGTGACAATTCCGCGCGATCAGCGCGTCGGCTCCCCCTTCGCCTGCCCGGGCCGCGGCTTGTCTTCGCGATAGAACGCGAGCAGCACCAATCCTACGAGCGAGCTTGCCGCCACAAGCAGAAACGCGCCGCGGAAGCCCTCGTCGAGCGTCGATTGGAACGTGGTCTCGATGTCGCCGGCATGGTCGTCGATCTCCGCAAGATACTGCTGCTCGGCGGCATCCACCGCTTCGTTCGGCATGCCCGAAGCCGTGGCCTCCTGCTCGATTTCCGTCTTCGCCAACGTTTTCACGTTGCCCACGATGGTGGTCACGTCCGAATCTTCCATGAGGCGCTTGAGATCGTCGGGCAAGCCGCCGCCCGCCCCGTTGCCGTTCTGCACCAGCGACGCCACCGACGACCCGTTCGGCAAATCGGGAAGCGCGCCGATGATGCGATCAGGCATGGCCATGCCGGCATGGGCGATGAACGCCACCATCACCGCAGGAGCCACCGCCGTGCCGATGGAGCGCACGAGCGAGAGCGTGGCCAGAGCCGAGTTCGCCTCGCGCTCCTCCGTCTTCGCCAGCATCATGTAGTTGAGCGGCGTGCCGATGGTGAAGCCCATGCCGACGCCGATGGCAACAAGGCTCACCGCAAGGGTGACCGCATTGGTGAACCGCGTGGTCACGAGCGCGAGGAACAGCGCGCCCGCCGCCGATGCCGCCAGCCCGAAGCCCAGCACCAGCTTCACGCCGAACCGGTCGATGAGCTTGCCCGACACCGGCGCGCCGACGCCCGCGAACGCCGCCAGCACGATAACCACGTAGCCGCCGCTGCCCGAGGGCAGCTTCAGGATGTTCTCGGCGAACTGCGGGATGAAGATGATGCCCATGAGCACGATGCCCGTGATGATGGACAGCACGAGCGTCACCACGATGTCGCGGTTGCGGAAGTACGAGAGGTTGAGCACCGGGTCGGCCGCGCGGCGCTCAATGAGCACGAATACCGGCAGCAACGCCACGAACGCCAGGAGGAACGGCCACACGTCCGTCGTGGCGAACGACGGCCCCACGTTGAAGAAGTCGAGGTTCTTCAACCCGTACAGCAGCGAGAGCACCATGATCACGAGCACGGCGATACCCCAGCCGTCGATGGGCTTCACCTGCTCGGCGCGGCGGTTCGGCAGCACGAGCACGCCCGCCACCACGATGGCGGCGCAAATGGGCACGTTCACGTAGAAGATGAACTGCCAGTTCGCCTGCCCGAACACGGAGAGGATGAGGCTGCCCGCCGACGCCCCGAAGATGTTCGCGATGCCGTACACGCCGCCCACGAGGCCGAGCGCCAGGCCGCGCTTCTCGGGCGGAAACGCCGTGCCGAACTCGGCCGTTGCCACCGGCACGATGCCACCGCCGCCGATCGCCTGCACCGCACGCGCAACGAGCAGCATCTCGAAGCTGCCCACATCCTGCGCAAGTCCGCAGAACAGCGATCCCAAGCCGAACAGCAGGATGCTGCCCAGGTACACGTACTTGCGCCCGTACATGTCGGCCAGTTTGCCCATCACCGGGATGGCCGCCGCGTAGGCCAGCGTGTAGATGGTGATGATCCATACGCCCGCCTGGTCGGCCACGCCGAGGTCGGTTTGGATCACCGTGCGCGCCGGCGTGACGATGCCGGTGTCGAGCGCGCCGATGAACAGGCCCAGCAAATAAACGACGGCGATGAGGATGTATCCCTTGGTGCGGGTGCGAGCTTTCATGGACGGCCTTTCAGGACAAAAAGCCCGCAGCTCATGCCGCGGGCTTTGAAGGATACCGGGTGCGCTCGGACGCGAGCGCGCGTGCCGGCGATGCTACATGCGCGCCTTGATGTTGTCGACGCCTTCCTTGACATTGTCCTTGGCCTCGGTTGCGGCCTCCTTGACGGCTTCGCCGGCCTTGCCGAGCGACTCCTTCACCGACTCCATGAAGTCGCCGGGCTTCTCGTCGCGGCGCTTCTCGTGCTGCTGCGCGCGCATCGTGGCCGACGCGTCGCCCGTCTGCTGAGCAACCTCGTGCTCGCGCTTGGCGGCTTCGTCTTCGGCCTTGCGCTCGTTCATGCCGGCCTTCGCCTCATGGTAGGCGTCCTTCACGTTGTTCTTCACGTCGTGCGCCGCATCCTGCGCGGTGTTTTTCACGTTGTGCGCGGCGTCCTTCGCCGCATTCTTCACGTCGTTGTTCGTATCGTTCTGAGCCATGGTCGTATTCCTTCCAGGTAAAAGTTTATAAGGGGTGCCGGATTACGCTTCGTCGGCTTCGCCGGTTGTTTTGATCAGCAGTTCTTCCGTCTCGGATTCAGCCTGGTCGAAATCGAAGGCGGTGGCAGCCGCTTCGACGGATTCCTTCTCGTTGCCGTCGCCATCGACGGCTTCCACGTACTGCTCGGCTTCGCGCTTCACTTCGTACTCGATGCGCTCGAGATCTTCAGCCGCCTCGCGATTCAACTCCTCAGCATCGTCCTTGTCGATGCGGATGTCTTCCTTCGTGGTCGTCTTAACCATGTCGGACTCCTTTCACTTCGTACGGCGCGAAGCACCGTGCATTGCTTGACGTCTTCACCCCTCAATTGTACTGAGGACAGCCCGCGCGCTCGACCACCGCAGCGCTACGATAGCGAAACGGCTGCGCGACAAGGCGCGGGCACATCGTGCATGCGAGCTACCGGTGCGGATGGTTGCCGTGGCCGCCGCGTTCTTTCGGCCTGAACCAGCCGAGGATGTTCTCTTTGAGATGGCCCATGAGGATGGGCGTTTCGCGCAGCACGTCGCCTGCCGCCTTGGGCATGTGATGCAGCACGTCGTTCGTCATATCCTGGGCATGGCGCATCACCTCGGCAGACTCGACTCCCGAGTCCTGCTCGGTTCCGGATTCCCGCTCACGCGTCGTTTCCACCGTTGTTTGGTTTGCCATAGTGGCCTCTTTTCACGAAAATGATGCCCGCGATGCGCGGGCAGATCGTGAGTCTATGGTAGAACGCGCGACCGCGCGATAGGGAAACCGGGCCCCTACGGAGCCGCAACGCCTCGATGGCGCTCCTGCAGGGCGAGCCCGGAAACGCAAAACGGGGACCCGAAGGTCCCCGTTGAGTACAGCGTGGTGAGCGAAGGGGCTACTTGGCAGCCTCTTCCTCCTTGGCGTCAGCCGTGTCGGCCTTGGCGGCTTCCGCGTTCTCGGCGGCAGCTTCCTCAGCCTTTTCAGCAGCCTCGACGGCGGCTTCCTCGACCTTGGCTTCAACCTTCTCCTCGGCCTTGGCCTCGGCGGTCTCCTCCTTGGGAGCCTCCTCGGCAGCTTCGACCTTCTTCGGAGCAGCCTTCTTCGTCGCCTTCTTAGCGGCCGGCTTCGGCTCTTCCTTCTTCTTCACGGGCTCGGTCACGAGCTCCATGATAACCATGGGGGCGCAGTCGCCCTTGCGGTTGCCCAGCTTCATGATGCGGGTGTAGCCGCCCTGGCGATCGGCGAACATACCCTGCTCGACCTTCTCGAAGATCTCGCGCACGAGATCCTTGTCGCCCAGAGCCGCGATGGCGAGACGGCGGGAATGCAGGTCGCCCCTCTTGGCCCACGTGATGATCTTGTCGACGTTCGGACGGATCTCCTTGGCGCGGGATTCGACCGTCTTGATGCGGTCGTTCAGGAACAGGGCGTTCACCAAGCTCTTCTTCATTGCCTTGGTGTGGCTGAAGTCAGTGCCCAGCTTGCGGCCCTTATAGTTGTGTCGCATGATTCGTATCTCCT